>Ga0208195_1000013_pt1 | contig 257604 bp, 234 predicted proteins | sample AD_UKC077_MetaG_FD_184441 | JGI IMG/M metagenome (GOLD analysis project Ga0208195, IMG submission 184441) | Active sludge microbial communities of municipal wastewater-treating anaerobic digesters from USA - AD_UKC077_MetaG (SPAdes) (version 2) | ecosystem: Engineered > Bioreactor > Anaerobic...
TACATTTCCTTCATCATTGACTCCGAAGAGAATCGTACCATCGCCGAAATTGGCGAAAGCACTGACGGTTTTCAAAAAAGTATTTGTAATGTTTTCTTTCAGCTCTAATGTTTTGCTTTCTTTCATGTATCATTCTCCTACGTAAAATGATGTCATAAACACAATAAAAATGCAACGAATATTTATTCGATTCATTTGCGTTTCAGAAATGAGACGAATAATTCAAGAATTTAACCTATAAATGACACGTATTTGCAACGAATAGCTATTCGAGTCATTTGCGTGTCAGTTATGACGCGAATGGATGCCAAGCCATGGTGGATCATATTGGAAGACAAAACAACCGCCTCATATTCGGGGTAGAGACATTTTTACACGTAAACATAATTCTTTGATTATGCCCCCATGGTATGCTTTTAATCTTTCTCTATGTTCTCCAATTCGCTTACAGGCTGTAAGCGAATAAGAAAGTCGGAATAAAATTGATACCAATATCTGATGCTTCTCAAATTTTGTTCTGAAAATCCTTTCATGTCCGGAAATTCTTTTTTAAAATCTTTGCTCAATGAGCTGAGGAAAGCATCTCCCCAAAAGTATTTCTCTTGTTCAAAACGAATAGCTATTCGAGTCATTTGCGTGTCAATCATGGAACGAATAATCACCATGGTGGATTATATTGGAAGACAAAACAACCGCCTCTCGTCGAGGCGGTTGCATCGTGCAGTAACGAAAAATACCTATTTGCCCTGTTCCAAGGCCAAGGTGATCGTGGTGCGGTCGGCCACTTCGGCAGGCCCGAAGTACTGGACCGCTCCGGGGTAGGTGTAGGCGGTCTTGCGGGCCCACTCGTCGCGCTTGGAGGTGAAGTACTTGAAGGGTTCTCCATCCAGCTCGACCAGCGCCTTTCGGATGACCGGCTTGTTTTCACCGTGGCGGACCTCCATGTTCATCATCATCGTGATGGGGATGCCGCCGGCCTGCCACTCGGAAGCGGGCTTGGCGAGGTGTGTGACGCTGCTGAGGTATCCGGTGAGGTTCTGGGCGACGAGGGTGAACGCGTTGTAGCCAAGGCTGTAGCAGTAGTCCGCATCGAAGTTGGTCGGGAAGGCGCAGCGGCCCTCATAACCGAAGAAGTGGTGAAGCGTCTGGAACTGCGCTCCCTTGCCAAGCTTGTTCAACCGCTCTTCAACCATTGAAGAGAGAAGCTTCTCCGTTTCGATCTTCGAGACCTGGACGTTGCCGTGGGAATCGCGGTCGGCCAGCAGCTGGAGCCTGAAGGCTTCGGGGAAGGAAGAGAAGACGTGGGCAGAAGCCTTGGAGAGGAGATCCGTAACGAATCGGATCTTCTCATGGTCATCCTCGATCGCACCGAAGGCTTTCTCCTCCTTGGCGAGGAGGGTGTTGATCTCCTGAATCAGAACCTTGATCTCGGGAATGAACTCGACGACTCCCTCGGGAATCAGGCCGACTCCGAAGTGGTTGCCGTCATCCGCCCGGGCGGCGATGATCCGGACAAGCTCGTCGACGACATCGTCCAGGCTTTGATTCTTCGCCCCGATCTCTTCGCCGACCAGGCAGAAGTTCGGCTGCGTCTGAAGAGCGACTTCCAGCGTGATATGGCTTGCTGAGCGGCCCATCAGGCGGATGAAGTGCCAGTATTTCTTCGCGGAGTTCGCATCGCGGGCGATGTTGCCGACCAGCTCGGCGTAGGTCTTCGTCGCGGTATCGAACCCGAACGAGATCTCGATCGATTCGTTCTTCAAGTCCCCGTCGATCGTCTTGGGACAGCCAAGCACCTGGATGCCGTGGTTCTTCTCCAGAAAGTATTCGGCCAATACCGCGGCGTTGGTGTTCGAGTCGTCTCCGCCGATGATGATGAGCGCGCCGATCTCATGCTTCTTGCACACTCTGGCGCAGGTCTCGAACTGCTCGACCGTTTCCAGCTTGGTCCGGCCACTGCCGATGATGTCGAAACCACCGGTGTTTCTGAAGGCAGAAAGATATTCAGCGTCGATGATCCGATAATCATCCTTGAGGATTCCCGACGGACCGCCCTTGAAGCCGTAGAGCTTGTTTTCGGGGTTCGCCGCCTGCATCGCATCAAAGAGTCCGCTGATCACGTTGTGTCCGCCGGGAGCCTGTCCGCCGGAGAGGATCACTCCGACGTTGCGAACGGTTTTTGCTCCGTTGTTCTCGCCTTGCGCGTAGCTGACGATCGGTGCGCCGTAGGTATTGGGAAAGAGGGAGGCAATCGCCTCGCTGTCACCGGCGCTGCATGTCTTCTTGCCAAAAACGGGAACCAGCTTGCACGCGCCGCTTGTAAGGATCGTCGGCAACTTGGGCTTATAGCCGTAGCGGGCTTCCTGCAAAACCGAAATGTTCATAGATGGTACTCCTTGAAAAGAAATCTTTCACTTCATGAACATTAGAATAAAACACCGCTCCAGTTCAAGAGCGGTGTTCCAAAGGCGCATCCATGTACATCTAGCGATTCATCAGATCCGTCGCGATTCCCTCGGCCAGTTGGGCGGCCATGCTGAGCGACTCGTTGAGCGTCGGATGGGGATGGATGGAAAGGCCCAAATCCAGAGCGACCGCCCCCATCTCCAGAGCGAGGACCGCTTCCCCGATCAGCTCGCCGGCGTTCTTTCCGGCGATCGCTGCCCCGAGAACCCGGCCCGTCTCCTCATCAAAGAGGATCTTGGACAAGCCGTTTGGGGCCATCGCGCTGAGGGCCCGGCCGCTGGCCTGCCAGGGGAAGACCCCCTTCCTGTAGGCGATTCCCTTCTCCCTAGCCTCGTTCTCCGTTAGACCGACCCACGCAAGCTCGGGGCTCGTATAGGCGACCGAGGGAATGCCCAGCGGGGTGAAGCCGCTCTTCTTTCCGCTTGCCACCTCGGCCGCCACCTTGGCCTGATAGCTGGCCCGGTGGGCAAGCATCGGGTCGCCGGTCACGTCCCCGATCGCATAGATGTGCTCGACGCTGGTCTTCATTTGGTCATCGACCTCGATCCAACCGCGCTTGTTCACGGCAATCGAGGTGTTCTCGATTCCGATGAGGTCGCTGTTCGCCTTTCGGCCGACCGCGATCAGGACGGCATCCGCTTCGATCGGAGAGGTTTCATTGCCCTCCAGAAAGACCTTGAGGGTTTTTTCGTGTGCTTCGACCTTGCCGACCTTCGTCTTGGTATGGATCGCATACTTGGACTTCACGCTCTTTAAGAGAACCTGCCGCACATCCCGATCCGCCGGAGGGATGATCTCATCCGCCATCTCAACGATCGTGATCCTGCTTCCCAACCCGTGGTAAATCCGGGCCATCTCCATCCCGATGATCCCCCCGCCGATAATGAGCAGATGCTTTGGCACCTCGCTAAGCTCAAGGGCCTTGGTGGAGTCCCAGATCCGCTCATCCTCATAGGGGATTCCCGGTATGTGTGCCGGCCGCGAACCGACTGCGAGAATCAGATCGTTGAAGGTGTAGAGAAGATCCCCGTCGCTCGTCTTCACGAGTAGCGTTTTCTCATCCCTGAACGTTCCTGTTCCGGTCACGCGCGTGACCTTCCGCGCCTTCGAAAGCTGATCCAAACCTCCGACGAGGTTGCCTACCGTGGCTTCCTTGTGGGCCCGGATCCGATCAAGGTCGATCTTCGGCTTCGCAAACGTTACGCCGACCTCCTTCAACGAGGCCGCTTCTTCCAGCACTTCGACAAGATGCAGGAGGGTCTTGGAGGGGATGCAGCCCCGATTGAGGCACACCCCGCCGAGGACGGGATCGCGTTCGATGAGGGTCACCTCCCGCCCAAGGTCGGCGGCACGGAACGCCGCGCTGTACCCGCCGGGCCCGCCGCCGAGGACGATCAAATCGCCGTGTCTGCTTTCCATCTCATCCTCCTACAACAGAATCTTTCTCATATCCTCAAGCAGGGATGCGAGATAGGTCGTAAATCGAGCCCCATCCGCTCCGTCGATCACCCGGTGGTCGTAGGAGAAGGAGAAGGGGAGGATATCCCGGGGAACGAATTGAGTTCCGTCCCACACCGGCTTTTTCGTCATCCTGCTGATTCCGAGGATCGCCACCTCCGGGGGGTTGATCAGGGGTGTGAAGGCCGTGCCGCCGATTCCCCCGAGCGAGGAGATCGAAAACGATCCGCCGCTCAGGTCGCTGCTCTTCAGCTTTCCTTCGCGGGCCCGGGCGGAGACTTCGGCAAGCTCGACGGCAAGCTCCTTCACCCCCTTTTTGTCGGCATTTTTGATCACCGGGACAACGAGGCCGCCCGGAGTGTCGACCGCGACGCCGATGTTGTAATAGTACTTGTGGATCACCTGCTGATTCGCCCCATCGTAGGAGGCGTTCACGTTCGGGAACTTCTTCAGGGCGGCCACGGTCGCCTTGATGACCAGGGGGAGGATCGAAAGGCGGATTCCTTCGTCCCGCAGACCCTTCCGGAAGGTTTCCAAGCCGGTGACGTCCGCTTCGTCATACTGGGTGACGAGCGGAATCGTCTGCCAGCCGCGAACCAGATGCGGACCGCTGATCTTCTGGATCCGGCCCAGCTGAACCCGCTCGATTTTCCCGTAGACGGAGAAGTCTTCAAGGGGAAGTTCCCCGGCTACCGAGGCGGGAGTGCCGCCGGCCAGCGCCTTCTTGACGAGGGTTTGGACATCCTCACGGAGAATCCGCCCGTGGGGCCCGGTTGCGGTCACCAGCGCCAGATCGACGCCGAGCTCCCGGGCGTACTGCCTGAGCGAGGGGGAGGCGTGGTAGACGGTGCTCCCTTTGGTGACCGGAGGCGGGGAAGCCGAAGCCGGCGGTGGCGGCTCAATGGAAGGAAGCGAAGGAGACACGGTCTCAGGTTCCGATTTCTCATCAGCCTTGGCAGGAGGTACCGCTTCTTCGATCACATCGATATCCGCAAGGAGCGTACCGGTGTTGGCGATATCGCCCGCTTTCACGTGGACTTTCGTGATTGTTCCCCGATAAGGACTCGGGATGTCCGTAACCGCTTTGGCACTTTCTAACGCGATGATCGAATCATCAACTTCGACCGTGTCTCCTTCCTTCACATACACTTCAATGATTGCGACATCTTCAAAATCGCCGATCTCCGGAACGAGTATTTGTGTTTTCGCCATAGCTGCCTCCTAGTGCAAGAGCGGGCTCGGGGCCGCCGGATCGAGTTTGAACGTCTTGATCGCGCTTGCGACGACCTTCCTGTCGATCTCGCCGCCTCTGGCTAGCGCACCGAGGGCGCTGACGGTGATGTGGTAGCGATCGACTTCGAAGAAGGAGCGAAGGGCCTTTCGGGTATCGCTTCGGCCGTATCCGTCCGTTCCGAGGATCGTCACATCGCTTGAGGGGATCAGGCGCCGGATCTGCTCGGGATACGCCCTAATATAGTCGGTGGAGATGACCACCGGCCCCTCATGGCCCTGCATGATCTCCGTCAAGTAGGGAATCTTTTGCTTTGCTTCCGGATTAAGGAGATTGAAGCGCTCCGCTTCGATCCCGTCGCGGTGGAGCTGGTTGATTCCCGGAATCGACCAGATGTCGCTTTCAATCCTGTACTCGTCCTTGAGAATCCTCGCCGCTTCGATCACCTCGCGGAGGATCGTTCCGCTGCCCATCAGCTGAACTTTGGGATTCTTGCTCTTGTTCGCTTTCCGATAGAGATACGCTCCCTTTCGGATTCCCTCTTCAACCCCCTTGGGCATCTCGGGGTGGGCATAGTTCTCGTTCATCAGGGTGATGTAGTAGAAGATCTCTTCCCCGTCTTGGTACATCCGCTTCATTCCATCCTGGACGATGACCGCCAGCTCATAACTGAAGGTCGGGTCATAGGAGACCGCGGTCGGGAAGGTGGAGGCGAGCATCAGGCCGTGGCCGTCCTCATGCTGGAGCCCCTCGCCGTTGAGGGTCGTTCTTCCGGCGGTTCCTCCCATGAGGAAGCCTTTGGCGTGCATGTCGCCCGCCGCCCACACGAAGTCGCCGATCCGCTGGAATCCGAACATCGAATAGAAGGTGTAGAAGGGAATCATGCACACGCCGTTGTTCGCGTAGCTCGTCGCCGCAGCGATCCAGGAGCTGATCGCCCCCGCTTCGGTGATTCCTTCCTCCAGAATCTGGCCGTCCCGCTCTTCGTGGTACCACATCAGGGATTCCGAATCCTGCGGCTCGTAGAGCTGTCCGGCGGGGGAGTAGATGCCAAGCTGCCTGAAAAGCCCCTCCATGCCGAAGGTTCGCGCCTCGTCGGGGACGATCGGGACGATATGTCGGCCGATCTTCTTGTCCTTCACCAGCTTGGTGAGCATTCGGACATACGCCATCGTCGTGGAGATCTCGCGCTTGCCGCTGGAGGCGAGGAACTCGGCAAACTCATCCAGTGAAGGAATCTCAAGCTTCGGGGCGTCGGGATTCCGGTAGGGAACCGGCCCGCCCATGATCTCTCGCCGGCGCTTGAGGAATTCCGCCTCGGGGCTCTTCGGATCGGGCTTGATGAACGGCAGCTCGGTCAGCTGGTCGTCCGCAAGCGGGACGTGGAAGCGCTCCTTGAAGGCGAGCAGGCTTTCCTTGTCCATCTCCTTGACGTTGTGCGCTCCCATCGAGGCCTCACCGCTGCCCATTCCATACCCCTTGACCGTCTTGAAGATGATGACCGTCGGCTCCCCCGTATGGTTGACCGCGGAATGGAACGCCTTGTAGATCTTTCGGGGGTCGTGTCCGCCCCGGGTGAGCTGCCACAGCTCCTTGTCGCTCTTGTCGGCGACAAGGCTCTTGAGGTAGTCGTCATCGAAGAGCTTCTCGCGAAGATACGCCGGTCCGCGGGATTGGATCGTCTGGAACTCGCCGTCGACCATTGAATTGAGCTTCCTGAGAAGCACACCCTTGGTATCGCGCTCAAGGATCGAATCCCACTCCGTGCCCCAGATCATCTTGATGACGTTCCAGCCGGCACCGCGGAAGCGGCCTTCCAGCTCCTGGATGATCTTTCCGTTGCCGCGGACCGGACCGTCCAGGCGCTGGAGGTTGGCGTTCACCACGATGATGATGTTGTCGAGGTTTTCTCTTGATGCGAGGGAGAGCGCTCCGAGGGACTCCGGCTCATCGCTTTCACCGTCCCCCATGAACACCCAGACCTTTCGGTCGCCGACCTCCTTGAATCCGCGGGCTTCAAGGTATTTCATAAAGCGCGCCTGATAGATCCCCATCATCGGGCCAAGGCCCATGCTGACGGTGGGGAACTGCCAGAAGTCGGGCATCAGATAGGGGTGGGGGTAGGAGGAAAGCCCCTTTCCTCCGACTTCCCGGCGGAAGTGGTTCAGGTGATCCTCCGTCAAACGGCCTTCGACAAATGCCCGGGCGTACATCCCCGGGGAGCTGTGTCCCTGAAAAAACACCAGATCCGCCCCGTATTTCGCATTGGGACCCTTGAAGAACCAGTTGAAGCCGGTCTCATAGATCGCCGAGTAGGAAACGAAGGAGGCGATGTGTCCTCCGATCCCGGGATAGTCGCGGTTTGCTTTCGCCACCATCGCCATCGCGTTCCATCGGACATAGGAGCTGACGTTTCTCGCCAGGAGCGAATCGTCGGCGGGGATGATCGCTTCCGGTTCATTGATCATCGTGTTCTCATAGGGGCTGATGACGCCCGGACTGGTTCGAACCCCCTGGTTTCTCGCCGAAGCGATCAATTCGATCAGCAGGTGGTTCGCCTTCTGTGGCCCTTCGTGCTTGATCACTCCTTCCAGAGAATCGAGCCAATCCCGGGTCTCCTGAGGGTCGGGGTCGTGATAAAACGTGCTTTTACCCATCTATCTCCTCCTGGGGCGGAGCAGCGGCATATGCAGGGCTCCGCAACAGAATAATTTCGTATTGAGCGGATGCTCAATCTCCATGAATGTTTGACATCGCCAACATGCTGCCATTTTGGAGAATCGTCAAGGATTTTTTCTCGGAGATGTTAATTCATACTAAAATACTATGATATTAAGGTCAATCCCTTCATATTAATTGTTATATACAGTGGAACAAAGAAATAGATAGGAATATTAAATACTATAATATTACTAGGAATATATCGATATTGATTGAATGCCACCCCATTTGCCGGCGTGGTTCTCAATGCTTCAAAAGTGCGGTATTCTAGAGATATGATAGAGCTGTACATCGACGCCGACTCCTGTCCCAAGCCGCTGAGAGCGATCATCCTGAAGGCGGTCACCAATCGGAATCTCAAAGCGTTCTTCGTCGCCGACCGCCTTCTGAAAGATGTCCGGCAGGCATACGAAGAGCATACCGCGCTGCTGCGAAGCGCGGTTGAGCAACCGGAAGAGCGCCGGATGATCAAAAGCCCGATCACCATGATCGTCGTGGAAAGCGGAGCCGATCAGGCGGATCGATGGATCGTCGATCATGCCCCGCCCGATTCGCTGGCGATCACCCGTGACATCATCTTGGCGGATATGCTCGTCCAAAAGGGGATCACCGTTCTGGATGACCGGGGGAACGTCTTTACGAATGAAAACATCGCCGAGCGATTATCGCTCAGAAATGCGCTGACGACGCTTCGTGAATATGGAGTGTTTGCAGAGAAGCACAAGCCGATCGGTCCAAAAGAAATCCGGGAGTTTTCCGCTGCGTTTGACCGGGAGCTTGCCAAGGCGTTGAAGCAAAAGGGGTAAGCTTGCCCCTTAAGGGGTAATGAAACACTCCATCGGATTACTCTACCACAACACTCTGGAACGCGAGCTTTTGCTCAGTCGGACCAACAGGCTTCCCGAGCTTGAATGCTCCCTCTGCCCGATCGACGACGATCGCTTTGCCAGCACCGACGACCTTTTGATCTGTTTGTGCCGGGACCTGCCCAACGCCCTTAGAATGAAGGATATCACCAAAGAACATCGGCTTCTCATCTTTGCGCCACCGAACTTGGCTCAAGTCTTCACCTACCTCCACGATTGGCGGTGCGCTTCGGTGTCGTTGAACGCCAATCCCTCCAAGATTCGAGCTGCGATCGCCAATCTTCTGCAAGCTGTTGACGGAGTGATGGAGGTACAAGAGCCGGTTCATCTCACCAGAAGGGAACGTCAGGTCCTTTCCCTGATACTCAGCGGCCAAGCGACCGCCGAGATCGCCAAGACCCTCGGAATCGCCAACGCTACCGTCACCACGTACAAGAAAAGCCTCTACAGCAAGAGCGGGACGAACTCCTTGAGCCGGCTGTTGATCTGGGCGATGGTTCGCCGGATGTAAGGAGGATTTAGAACTCGGCGGATTTGGGTGAGCGCGGGTAGGGGATGACATCGCGGATGTTCCCCATTCCGGTGACGTATTGGACCGCCCGCTCGAAGCCCAGACCGAAGCCGGAGTGGGGGACTGAACCGAAGCGCCGAAGATCCAGATACCACCAATAGTCCTCGGGATTAAGCTTCAGAGCCCTCATCCGGCTTTCCAGGATCTCAAGGTTCGCTTCACGCTCGCTGCCGCCGATGATCTCGCCCAGGCGGGGAACGAGGACATCCATCCCCCGGACCGTCTTCTCATCATCGTTCAGCTTCATGTAGAACGCTTTGATCTCCTTCGGGTAGTCGGTGACGATCACCGGAGACTTGAAGACGACCTCGGTAAGGTATTTCTCATGCTCGCTTTGCAGATCCGTTCCCCAGGAGACGGGAAACTCGAAGGTGTCGTTCTTCTTTGCCAGCTCCTTGACCGCATCGGTGTAGGTCAGCCGGATGAACGGGGTTTCGATGATCTTCTGAAGCGTGGTACCCATCTCCGCTTCATAATGGCGGCTGAAGAACTCCATATCTTCTTCGTTCTTCCTGAGCACTTCGCTGAAGAGGTATTTCACATACTCTTCGGCAAGCGCCATGTTTCCATGAATATCGCAGAACGCCATCTCCGGCTCGATCATCCAGAACTCGGAGAGGTGGCGCTTGGTGTTGGAGTTCTCCGCCCGGAAGGTGGGGCCGAAGGTATAGATGTTCTTCAGCGCCAAGGCGTAGGTTTCCCCTTCAAGCTGACCGCTGACCGTCAGGAAGGTCTGCTTTCCGAAGAAGTCCTTGGTGTAATCGACCTGCCCGTCTTCGGTCTTCGGCACGTTCAGCAGGTCCAGCGTGGTGACACGGAACATCTCTCCGGCTCCTTCGGCGTCGCTGGAGGAGATGATCGGGGTGTTGACATATAAGAAGTTTTTATCCTGAAAGAATTTGTGCGTCGCCCAGGCAAGGGTGTTCCGCACCCGAGCAACCGCTCCGAACGTGTTGGTTCGCACCCTGAGGTGGGCGATTTCCCTGAGGTATTCCAAGGTGTGCCGCTTCTTCTGAAGGGGATAGGTATCCGTCGGGCATTCGCCAACCAGCGTGAGGGCGCTTGCGGCCAGCTCAACGCTCTGGCCTCCGCCACCGCTTGCAACGAGCGTTCCTTCGCAGATGACCGCACTCCCGGTCGTAACATTATTGAGAGTAGCGAGATCGGAAAAGGTGTTCTTGTCAAACACGATCTGGATCCCCTTTAATGAAGAGCCGTCATTGACCTCCAGAAAACATACGTTTTTGGAGTCCCGCTTCGTTCGAACCCATCCTTCAATCGCAATCAGCTCATCTGAAGGATCTTTCCTCAGCACATCAACAATTCGTTCTTTCATATCGCTTCCTCTCGACTTTGCGCTATTATGAAGCGTTTGGGTGAAACAAGTCAATGAGAAGCACTAATATACAGATTGACACAATTTGTATTAATGTATATATAAATATCAGTATCAGCCCTTGGAGGGTCTTCATGTATCAAACAATTCCCCAACTATTTGAAACCATCGTAGAGAAATATCCATCCGTCGCCGTGCAGCTCAGCAAGGACGAGAAGGGAACATTCCAACCGATCACCTATCGTCAACTCCATGATGAAGTGTACGCCCTGGCAGCCGCTCTCTCATTTTATGGAATCAAGCGCGGCGACCGGGTCGGACTTATCAGCGACAACCGCAAGGAGTGGCTTGCAAGCGATCTGGCGATTCTTTCCCTCGGAGCCGCCGACGTTCCCCGCGGCCAGGATGCGATGACCCACGAAGTGGCGTTCATCCTCGGCATCACCGAAGCGGAGTTCTGTTTCGTTGAAAACATCGCCCAGCTGAAGAAGGTCGCTTCGCTGCTGGATCAGCTTCCTCATCTTGCCACCATCGCTGTGCTCGATCGGAAGACGACGAAGGAGCAGGTCCGGGACCTCTCGATCAAAAGCGGCATTACCGTTCTTCTGTACAGCGAGCTGATCGCCGGAGGCAATCTTCTGCTTCAAGATTCCAAAAAGCGTAAAGCGATTCAGGAAGCGATCGCAACAGGCGATGCTGAGGAGATTGCCACGATCATCTTCACCAGCGGGACCACCGGCGAACCCAAAGGCGTCATGCTCAGCCATCGAAACTTCGTCTACCAGCTTGAGGCGATTCCCAAGCTGATCAAGGGGTTGGAGCCGGAGCAGCGGTGGCTCAGCGTCCTGCCGGTCTGGCACTCCTTTGAGCGGATTCTTCAATATGTCGCCGTTTCCAACGCTTCGACGATCGCTTACTCCAAGCCCCTCGGTTCAATTCTTCTCAATGACTTGGCTGTTGTGAATCCCCATTGGATGGGCTCGGTTCCCCGCATCTGGGAAGCGGTCCGCAGCGGGGTGTTCGCCTCGATGAAGAAGACCGGCGGGATCAAAGCGGCTCTCTTTTTCTTCTTTACCGGTGTCGCCGCAACATATGCGAAGAACCGCGATCTGCTCCTTGGCAGGGTGGCGACGTTCAAGAAGCGGAACCGCTTCGTCGACATCGTTCGCTCGGTGCTTCCTGCAGTGTTGCTCTTCCCCCTCTACAAGCTTGGAAACGTTCTGGTGTTTTCAAAAATCCGGGCGAAGCTCGGAACAAGCTTCATCGCCGGCGTCAGCGGCGGCGGCTCCTTGAGTGAAAGCGTCGATTTCTTCTTTGATTCGATCGGCGTCAAGCTCGTCGACGGATACGGGCTGACCGAGAGCGCTCCGGTGGTTTCAATCCGCCCTCTTCAAAAAAGCATCAAGCGGACGATGACCGGCTTGGAGGGAACGGAGCTCAGAATCCTTGATGATGAAGGCCAAGCCGTGCCCCCGGGCGAGAAGGGCGTGTTGTACGTCCGCGGCCCTCAGGTGATGAGCGGGTATTTCAAACGGCCTGAACTCACCAAGACGGTTCTTTCGGAGGACGGATGGCTCAATACCGGAGACCTGGCGATGTGGACCCACAGCGGCGAGTTTGCAATTGTCGGCCGGGCGAAAGACACAATCGTTCTCGCCGGAGGAGAAAACCTGGAGCCTGTTCCCATCGAGACGAAGCTTGCGGAAAGCGAGTACATCGAGCAGGCGGTGGTGCTGGGGCAGGATCGAAAGTATCTCGGTGCGCTGATCGTGTTGAACAAGGCCCGGGTCGCCGAATACCTGAAAGAGAAAAACATCCCGTATCTTGAAGAGACGATGACCCACCTCGGCGAAGTAAAAGAGCTGATCGGTCGGACGATCAATGACGTCATCAGCACAAAAAGCGGGTTCAAGCCTTTTGAGCACATCGCCCGCTTCAAGCTGCTTTCCAAAAGCTTTGAAGTGGGGAAGGAGCTTTCAGCGAAGCAGGAGCTGAAGCGGTTCGAGATCGATAGGATGTACGAAGAGGAGATCAACGAACTCTTCGCCGGTTGAATTGCAATTAAACCCTGCCTCCGATACACTTTCAGCGAGGCAGTGGGTATGATCCAAATTATCGGGACCAAACAGTGCAATGAGACAAAAAAAGCAATTCGCTTCTGCAGGGAAGCCCGGATTGCCCACCACTTCGTCGATTTAAATGAGCGTTCGCTTTCTCCCGGAGAGATTGCCTCGATTCTTACCACCTACCGAGCTGAAGAACTCATCGACACCGCTTCGAAGGTGTACAGGAAAGAAGGGTATGCGTATCGGGTCTACGATCCGCTTGAAGAACTGAGGGAAAAGCCGGCGCTGCATAAGACCCCAATCATCCGCTTTCGCGGGAAGACCCACCTCGGGTACGATGAGGCGATCCTTCGCGCATGGGGGGCTTCAGATGCTTAAGCGGGCGGTTCTCGGCAGCGGCTCGAGTGGTAACGCCTACTACATGAGCGATGGAGAAACCTCGATTCTTCTCGATCAGGGGTTCTCCCTTGTCGAGCTGAATCGACGCCTTGAAAGATTCGGCTCTTCGGCAAGCGAGCTTGATGCGGTCTTTGTCACCCATCTCCACCCCGATCATGCAAAAGGGGTGGGAATTCTGGCCCGGAACCGGGATATCCCGATCCACCTCCATACGAAAGCGATCGCCCGCAATACCGGCGAGTTTGCCTTCCTCGGCATTCCTCCAAAGCAAGTGGTGGAAGTCGAAGTCGGGGAGATGATCCGGTTGGGGGCGATGAGGATCTTTTGTTTTACGACAAGCCACGACAGCCCCGGTTCGGTCGGATGGTATATCGACCATCCCGAAGAGCGGGTGATGCTCTTGACGGACCTTGGCAAAACGACCGAAGAGCAGAAAGAACTCGCCCAAAGGGCAAGCGTCCTCTTTTTGGAAGCGAATTACGATGAAAAGATGCTGGAAGAGGGACCGTATCCCCGTATTCTGAAACATCGGATCCGTTCGGTGGAGGGACATCTTTCCAACGACGATGCCCTCACATTTGTCCAGGAAAGCGGGTTTGCCGGCAATGAGCTCTACTTTGTCCATCTCTCGAGTACAAACAATGATCATAGACTCTTGGAAGGGCAGGCCAAAGGTCGTGTCTCAACTCCCTTTGTCGTGTGTGAAAAGAACCGCTGGTACGGAACGATTGGAGCTGCACAGTGAAAAAGAAGAAGAAAGAACCGGTTATCAGTAAGAAAAAGATCAAACGAATGAAGCGATCCGACGGGCTGAAGATGAAGCTCGTGGACAAGTATACGATGGAGCGGGTCGTCGCCGGCAGCGCCAGCCGCTATCCCAAGCGCATCGCCCTCCGAACCTACGCCGAAGAGGGAAGCGAGCTCACCTACAGTGAATTGAAGCGCAAAAGCGATGCGGTCAGCTTGTATTTTCTTGAGCAGGGATTCGTCAAAGGGGACCGAATCGCCCTCATCGGCGAATCATGTCCCAATTGGATGCTTGCATACTTCGGCCTGACGGGCATCGGCCTTACCGCCGTTCCTGTTCTTCCCGAGTTTTCACCCAAAGAGATCCTTCATATCCTTCAGGACGGCGGGGTGAAGGCGGTCGTGGTCAACGCCCGCCATGTCGAGAAGATTCTTCCCTTTGTCCGGAAGAAACCGGAGTTTCTGATCCGCTTGGAGGACCTGTTCCACATTCCGATGCCGATCAGCGGGGAACTGAAAGACAGGAATCAATTTCTCAATGCTCCCGGGCGGGATATCACTCGCCGGAAGGTGGATGCCAAAGCCCGGCAACTCCTTTCCGAGCATCGCCCCAAGGAGGATGATCCGGCTTCGCTGATCTATACCAGCGGAACGACGGGGATGAGCAAGGCGGTGATGCTGACCCACAGGAACCTGGTGTGGAATGCCGACATCTCATCTGATGTGTATTTCAAGGTCAAGCCGGGGTACAAGGCGCTTTCCATTCTGCCGGTCAGCCATGTGTATGAATTCACCATCGGCCAAGTTCTGGCGCTGCTCTGCGGCTGCGAGATCGTCTACCTCGGCCGTCCTCCCGCTCCCTCCAGCCTGCTCCCCGCGCTCAAGGAAGTCCGGCCCCATATCATCATGACCGTCCCGCTGCTGATCGAGAAGATCTACCGCTCCAGCGTCCTGCCGACGTTGAAGGCGAACCCGAAGCTTCAACGCTACCTGCGCTTCGGAATCACCCGCCGGTTCATCTTCCGGATCATCGGGCGGAAGCTCATCGTTACAATGGGCGGCCGAGTCCGCTTCTTCGGGATCGGGGGCGCTCCGCTTGACCGGGAGGTCGAGGCGTTTCTGGCGGAAGCGAAGTTTCCCTACGCCCTCGGCTACGGCTTGACGGAAACCTCCCCCCTAATCTCCGGGGGAAAGCCGAAGAACCATACCGTCGGTGTGATCGGAAAGATCGTGGAGCACCTTGAAGTCCGGCTGGAGGAAAAGGATCCCGCTACCGGGATCGGCGAGATCGCCGTCAAAGGACCATCGGTGATGCAGGGATATTGGAACAACCCCGCCTTGAATGAAGAGGCGTTCACCCCCGACGGGTTCTTCAAGACCGGAGACCTCGGGTTCATCGACAGGAAAGGCCGGCTCGCGATCAAGGGGCGGACCAAGACGATGATTCTGGGCAGCGGCGGCGAGAACATCTATCCTGAGCTGATTGAAGCGGTGATCAACAACCAGGACTTCGTTACCGAATCGCTGGTGATCCCCGAAGGCGGAGCGCTTGTCGCCCTCATCAAGCTGGATATCGAGGCGTTTGCCGAGAAGATGGCCTTGAGCGTGAACGAAGCGAAGAGCGAAGCTGCCCGCTATCTCAACAAGATACGGGAAGAGGTGAACAAGGAGCTGAACGTCTTCAGCCGCCTCAGCAAGGTCCACCTGCAGGAGGATGCGTTTGAACGCACCCCCACCCAGAAGATCAAGCGGTTTTTATACCTCCGAAAAAAAGATGAGAGTTCCGATGCTTGAGGAGAAAGCAGCGGATATGCTATACCAAGCGTATGGCTAACGTAGACCTTCGAATTCAAAACATAGAGGCGATGGCGAGTCCTGCCGAGGTGTTCGCCCGCTTTCCCCTTGATAAAGACGGCAGCAAGGCGATCGCTTCGTATCGACAGACGATCGCAAAGATCATCCGCGGTGAAGATTCGAGGCTGCTGGCAATCGTCGGCCCCTGTTCGATCCACGATCCGAAGGCGGCGCTGGAGTATGCACAGAAGCTCGCCGTCTTCGCCAAAGAGGTGGAAGACCAGCTGTTCGTCGTGATGAGGACCTATTTTGAGAAGCCCCGAACCGTCGGAGGCTGGAAGGGCCTGATCCTCGATCCCGACATGGACGGATCCTACGACATCGAGGGGGGGATCAGCCTGGCCCGCTCGCTGCTGGTGGAAATCACCCACATGGGTCTTCCCGTCGGCTGCGAGGTGCTCGACCCGATCATCGTTCAGTATATCGACGATCTGATCAGCTGGTCGTCGATCGGTGCGCGGACGACGGAAAGCCAGGTGCACCGAAATCTGGCAAGCGGACTGAGCGTTCCCGTCGGATTCAAGAATTCGACCAGCGGCGAACTGATCAACGCGGTCTATGCGGTAAAGAGCGCCCGCTCAAACGCCTCGTTCATCGGTATGGATAAAAATGGCGTTTCCAAAATTTTCAGAACGACCGGTAATGAACTGGGGCATCTCATCCTTCGCGGAGGGGATGACGGGCCGAACTACTACGAGGATGATGTCGAACACGCCCGGGATCTTATGGAGAAGGAGGGGCTCCTGCCGGCGATCGTGGTGGATTGCTCCCACGCCAACAGCCGCAAAGATCATCATCGTCAAAAACGGGTTCTTCGCTCGATCGTCGATCAGGTTCGGTGGGGCGAGCGATCCATTCGGGGCTTCATGCTCGAATCGAATCTCTTTGAGGGATGCCAGCGCATCGGCGAACACCCCGCCGATCTCATCTATGGTGTCTCCGTCACCGATCCGTGCATCGGCTGGGATGAAACCGTGCGAATCTTGCGGCGCGCCTATGGAATCCTCAAAGATCGCACTCAGGACGTGCCGGAATTATAGGAGGAAGGGATGAAAACGGTATTGGTTCTTTTGGCTCAGGGCTTTGAAGAGATCGAGGCGATCACCCCGATCGACCTGCTGAGGCGGGCGGGTGCGAAGGTGACCGTCGCGACGCTTAAGGAGGATCGGGCTGCCGGCGCGCACGGCATCACGGTTCTCAGCGACACGACCCTGGAGAAGTTGGGAGATCGGCTCTTTGACTGCGTCGTCCTGCCCGGCGGAGGAGAGGGCTCGGAAAACCTCGCAGCTTCCGCCGCCGTCCTTACGAAGGTGATCCAAATCGCCCAGGAGGGGGTCGTCGCGGCGATCTGCGCCGCCCCGGCGGTGGTCTTGGGAAAGACCGGCCTTTTGGACGGCAGGAAGGTTACCGGTTATCCCGGAACCGCCGAGCTGGTCGAAGGCCTCGTGTTCGAGGATGACGGTGTGGTCGTCGACGGCAACCTCATCACCGCCAAGGGTCCGGCGTTCGCCATGGACTTCGCTCTTGCGATCATCAAGAAGCTTTTCGGCGGCGAGCAAGAACGGAAGATTCGCTTAGGAATTCTGAGGTAATCGTGAAAACCATCGGCTTCGACAATGAACGGTATCTGGAGGAGCAGCGCCACTATATCCTCGAGCGGGTCAAGGAAAGCGACGGCAAGCTCTATCTGGAGTGCGGGGGCAAGCTGCTCTTCGACTACCACGCCTCCCGCGTTCTTCCCGGCTTCGATCCCAATGTGAAGATGCGGGTCTTCCAATCGCTTGCCGATGAGATCGATGTGATCATCTGCATCCACAGCGGCGATATCGAACGGCGCAAGATGCGCAGCGACTTCGGAATCACCTATGACGCCGACGTGTTCAAGATGATCGACGATTTCGCCAAGTGGGGCCTTGCCGTCAACAAGGTGGTGATCACCCGGTATGACGGCGAAGCGAAATCCCTCCAGTTCAAACAGGTTCTCGAGCAACGGGGGATCACCGTCTATACCCACTCCTACACCCGCGGCTATCCCACGGACATCGATACGATCGTAAGCGATGAAGGATATGGAGCAAACTCCTATATCGAGACGACGGCTCCCGTGGTGTTGGTCACCGGTCCCGGCCCGGGATCGGGGAAACTGGGCACCTGCCTCAGCCAGATGTACCACGATTACAAGATGGGGAGAAAGAGCCGCTATTCGAAGTTTGAAACGTTTCCCATTTGGAACCTCGGAATCGATCATCCGGTGAATATCGCCTATGAAAGCGCGACGGCGGATCTGGGGGACAAGATCCTGATTGACCACTTCCACGCTTCGGAGTACGGAACGCTTGCGGTCAGCTACAGCCGGGATTTGGAGGCGTTTCCGCTGCTCAGGCGGATTCTCCTCAGGATCATGGGCGAAGAGCCGTACCGGAGTCCGACGCAGATGGGGGTGAATCGCTGCGGTTTCGGAATCATTGATGACGAGGTGGTCCGCAAGGCGGGACAGCAGGAGATCATCCGCCGCTATTATCGAAGCAGCTGTGAGTATGTTCAGGGGATCGCGACAAAAGAGACCGCCGATCGAAGCCGGGCGATCATGGAAGAGGCCAAGTTGGATCCCAACCAGCGGGTCGTCGTACCCGCCGCGCAAGAAGCCCTGAGGCGGGGAATCGAGCGGGGCAAAGGGGTGAACCGCATCGTGTGCGCCGCCGCGTTGGAGCTGCCCACCGGGGAGATCGCCACGGGATGCAACTCCCCGCTGCTCCACGCTTCAAGCGCGTTGATTCTCAACGCGGTGAAGATCCTTGCCGGTATCGATCATGAAGTTGATCTGATTCCGCCGGCGATCGTTCAATCCGTCACCGCGATGAAGCGGGATGTTCTCAAAGGCAGGGGAGTCAGTCTGAATCTCGATGAGACGCTGATCTGTCTGGCGATGAGTCGGGCGATCAATGAAGATGCCCGGAAGGCGAGCGAGGAGCTGCCACGGCTCATGGGCTGTGAAGTCCATATGACCCACATTCCCTCATCCGGCGACTCTTCGGGCCTCAGGAAACTCCTGTTGAACGTGACGAGCGATCCGCGCTTTCCGACTTCGAATCTCTACAACCCCGCATAGCGAATCGAGTGAAAGCACCGTGAAACCGTCAAATACTTGACCCATTGATGGGGTGTTGATACCTTTGAGATATGAAACTTTCAACAAAAGGCAGATACTCACTTGAGACGATGGTCTACCTCGCCACGTCAAAAGATCTTGTTTCAATCCGTACGATCAGTGAAGCGACAGGGATTTCCGGCGGGTATCTGGAGCAGTTGATGATACCGCTTCGCCAAGCGGGATTGGTAGTTTCCCAGCGGGGAGTCCAAGGCGGTTATGCGATCGCTCGGAAAAAGATCACCTGCCATGATGTTCTGCTTGCCAGTGAAGGGGAGTTCACCCCGACGCCCTGTAAGGATTGTACCCAGACGACAATCTGTAAAACCTATCAGATCTGGGCGCTGTTGGAAAATGCGGTGATCGATTATTCCAAGAACGTATATATTGAAGATCTTGCCGGGCATCTCCTCGAAGGTCAGAAAGGAGGGGGAATTTGAAAATTTCAACCCGCGGGCGGTATGGTCTTCGTCTTCTCGTGGATATAGCCGAGCAAGCCACCGAAGCTCCGATAGCTCTCTCGACGATCGCCAAACGGCAGAATCTCAGTGAAAAATATCTTCAGCAAGTTGCCCTTCTTCTTGCTCGGGGAGGAGTTCTTACCTCGGTGAAAGGATCGGGAGGCGGATATTCGCTTGCAAAGCGTCCGGAAGAGATTCTCATGTACAATGTGCTTGACCTGCTTGAAGGGAATATCGCTTTTGAAGAGGAGCCGCCGGCGAACGAGACCGCGGTTCAGCAGGTGATTCGCCATCATTTCTATCGAGCGGTCGATCGCAACGTCCGAACCGCCTTTGGTGAGCTAAACTTGGCCGATGTAATGAAAGCTGATTGGTTCAGCTACGAAATTTAGACGTTGACGTCTCTTACTCTTCTATATACTGTTATTCCCAGGTTAATACTAGGATATTAAGGGAGGTTTTCATGACCGCTGAACGATACGACAATATCACGCAAACGGTGGGCAACACCCCGCTGGTCCGACTCAACCGCATCAATGAAGGAGCGGCGGTCATCTATGCGAAGCTCGAGGCGTTCAACCCCCTTTCAAGCGTCAAAGACCGAGCCGCCCTGGCGATGATCGAAGGGGCGGAGAAACGAGGCGAATTGAAAAGCGACAGCGTGATCATCGAACCGACCAGCGGCAACACCGGCTTGGGGCTGGCGATGGTCGCAGCGGTGAAAGGGTATCGACTCATCATCACGATGCCGGAAACGATGAGCATTGAGCGGAGAAAACTCCTGTCGGCGCTCGGGGCGGAGCTTGTATTGACCGACGGAGCCCTTGGAATGAAGGGGGCGATCGCCAAAGCCAATGAGATCGCCGCTTCCCTGGAACACTCCTACATCCCGTCCCAGTTTGAAAACCGGGACAACCCGGGCATCCACTATAAGACCACGGGACCGGAGATCTGGGATGCCACAAACGGAGCGGTCGATCTCTTCATCAGCGCTGTCGGTACCGGCGGAACGCTCACCGGGGTCGGCCGCTATCTGAAGGAACGAAACCCGTCAATCAGGATCGTCGCCGTCGAACCGGAGGGCAGTGCGGTTCTTTCCACCGGACAGAGCGGTCCTCATAGGATCCAAGGTATCGGAGCGGGATTCGTTCCGGCTGTCCTCGATACCGCGTTGTATGATGAGGTGCATGTGGTGAGCGATCAGGACGCCGCCACCGCTGCAAGAAATGCGGCAAAGATGGAAGGCATCCTCTGCGGCATTTCCAGCGGAGCAGCTTTGGCCGCAGCCTTGGAATATGCGAAGAAACCGGAATACAGGGACAAGACGATCGTCGTGGTCTTTCCCGATACCGGTGAACGGTATCTCTCCACTTGGCTGTTTGAGCAGGAGTAGGAGATCCAGCAGGTTTTTCCGTTCAGCCTTCACGTCGCTTTTATCACGGTGGTGAAATCAGAAAATCAAGTGAGTGAGATTCTGATTTCTTTGCATAAACACGAGTGGGAATTCATGAACTACTTACGTAAGGATACGGGGTGAGGTATTCAGATTAACGAAAGCAAAGTCCTGACTTGTTCATAGGCATCCCGACGTAGCATACTAATCTCCTGTTCATTCGACAAATTCATGAAGTTTGCAACATCAACAGGGCCGACATGATCGACTGAAGCAAATTTCTCCGAAAGTTTTGCTTTCATTTCACAAACTAAAGGTGTTTTGGAGAAGTCGGAGAATTCAAGCGCCAGTTGCTTGACACCACCCGGATAGTTTTTAATCAGAAAACAGAGATCGTAGGCATCCTTTGCCTTGCCTCTCCCCATGGCCGCAGTTTTCATGACAAAATATGGGACGAGAGCGACAACGTTAACCTTGGCAATATCGATTGCTCCATCAGGTCTTGGTGCTTCCAATGAAATTCGCTGAGGTTCTAACCTGAAAGCAAAATCTCCACCGGTTGCTTTCAAAGCTTTCATTCCTTGGACATGCTGGCTACGCTTTTCCCTTTTTGTCCCATCATACATGCCTGCAAGGATATCCACGTCGACATCAAATAGCACGCCGTTTATCTCCACCTCTCTGATGAAGGAGAAGTATTTAACAGGATGTTTCCTATATCCGTTCATCGAAAGGATTCGTGCCATGGTCTGGTAACCTACGTCCTGCAATGTCAGATGGTTGATCAATATATCGACATCGACACTCCCCACATGCCCTCGATCCGGGTACAACAAATCGGGAACCCATCCGCCGATGAGGCGGATATCATCCTGGTATTGTGAAAAAAGAGAACACAATTCGACCAATACCCTGTGGGCGGCCTCCCTCTGGGCCCCGGAATAATCGATACTGCTTTGCAGTTCCTCATCCTTGATCATTTCACTATCTCCTTTGACAAGATGGCTTCGGCCATCTCCTCTCCACGACCTTTCAGCCGCATGCAGTCCAGATACACTTGTACCGGAGAGGCTACCAGCTGGTTCTTTATTATCCCTGCGTCATACAGTAGCTCATCGCTTGAAAGCAGATGGATTTGTACATTTGAACCGGAGTCAACCTGCTTGCATCCGGAAGCCTCCAAAAAGCCATTGAGATCCCTTTCCCTTATCAATAGATGGATTGTGTTGTACCGAACCACAGGCGCATATCTTACCCCTCCTGCGAAACCGGTGAGATAACAGTCGATTCCGGAATCGGGTCTGATCTGACGGATCCTGTCTTCAAACTCCGGTACCGATAAAAGGGTATAACAATCCAGCACCTCGAACGACGGGGCCTTCTCAGCATATGCCTCACTCCAAGCCGACATGATGGCTTTCGGCTTCAGTATGTGCAATCCATCCGGGGACATCCCGGCCCAGAGTTGCTCGCAGAGATAATCCTTCACCTTGAAGACCTGTCCAATGCTGCATTGTAGCGTTTCTGCCAGAAAGCTCAGTTTCCATCGGCGTGTTACATCGCGCATGATTTCCCTAAGAATCAGGGACGATACGTTCGAGGAAGGATCGAATATGGTTTTTGCCTTGCGTTTCTTGACAAACTTATTCGGGTGTCCTTGGTCGTTGATGTAGATGGAGCGGATCTGCAACCTGCAGTTCCCCGACATGTCAAGGTACCCGAAGCCAAGCCGCTCACAGTGTTTTGCCGATTCTTCGGAGATGTAGGGAGCAATGATCACAGGATATCCGTTTGCAAGGTCGTGATCTTCATGCTGTTGCCGATAGGCGACTTCAGCGATAATGGAGGGATATACCCTGCTCAGGACGGTCACATCAAGATTCACCGTAGAAACATCCTTGAAGACAAGATACGCGAGGAATCCCTTTTTCTTGTCACTGAGATGGTCACATCGGTCGATTACAGGGATTTTGGACAAGCAGATTTTGAGTTGCTCAAACTCCTTGACATACTTTGTGGAAATAGCTTTCATTAAATAACCCCCTTTCATCACGGTGGTGAAACCAGTATAAATAGTGAAACATGAAAATACAATGATATGGCTGATGAATGTAGGGAAATATACCTCTGCGTTGATGTTGGTTTTTCGAACATCAAAGATACCGAGCTTTTACGGTTTTCGGAAGAGGATTTGAAGGTTGCACCATCTTTTTCCTTTTGCTACGATTGCTCATGTTCAATCTGGAAGCGACGCTCTTTTGCGGGCAGACGTTCGCCTGGCAAAAAGACGGATCGACCTATCGGGGTGTCATTGGTCGGCACCTTGTCTCGCTTGATGCAAGCGATCCCTTTTCAACGATTGGTTCAGATCCATTCCTGCGTCGCTATTTCGATCTTGAGTATCCCTACGAGGAAGCGGAAGCTCACTTGGAGGTCCTCGATCCGATGCTCGGAGAGTTGCTGCTTGCCCATCGATCAATCCACATTCTCAATCAGGATCCCTGGGAGACGACGCTGAGCTTCATCACCAGTCAGAACAATACGATCAAACGGATCCGAACCCTGTTGAATGCTTTAAGACAAGCCTACGGAAAGGAGGTTGCCCCGAATCATCATGCGCTTCCAACCCCTGATGAACTTCTTCGTGGGAGTTCCGAAGAGAAGTTGCGGGCTCTCGGCTTCGGATATCGGGCTGAATACCTCCTTGATGCAGCTAGAAAGAGCAGCCTTTTGGCAACGGTTTCGGATTTGGCAGATGAAGAAGCCCTGCAGACATTGCGTCAAATCCATGGAGTCGGACCGAAAGTCGCCTCCTGCATTCTTCTTTTCGCCTATGGACGGAAGGATGTCTTTCCCATCGACACGTGGACCGGAAGAATTCTTGCCCACCATTATCCCGGAAAGGATCCCTCATTCTTTTCCCCGTACGGAGGAATTGCCCAGCAGCATCTTTTTTATGCGGAGCGAAGAAAGATTGGCTCGCATTGGTAGGTGGTTGTATCTTCTTTTTGTATTGATATGGTATACTGCAGGTAGATAAGGAGCTTAGCGTATGAGTACCAATACCGTGTTTACTATCGGTCGACAGTATGGAAGTGGTGGAACCGAGATCGGAAGGCGAGTTGCAAAAGAGCTCGATATTCCTTTTTACGATAAAGAACTGATCGCTATCAGCGCCCGGGAAAGCGGCCTGAGCGAATCGCTCTTCACGAACGCCGATGAAAAAGCGACAAGCAGCATCTTCTATTCTTTGGTAATGGGCAACTATCCGATGGCCAGCGGAGCTCTTGGCGTTACCGAAATGCCGCTGAATGATCAGCTCTTCCTAATCCAGTCAAAAACGATCAAGCGCCTTGCCGGCGAGGGGCCGTGCGTTATCGTGGGACGATGTGCGGACTATATCCTTCGAGATATGGAAAACACCTTGAACATCTTCATCCATGCCGATCTGGCCTACCGAGTCGAACGAGCGATCACGATGTATGAAGCTCCGGCGAACAAAGCGGAAGATATCTGCATCAAAACGGATAAGCAACGGGCGAACTTCTACAACTACTACAGCGACCGGAAATGGGGCCGCTGCCGAACCTACGATCTTGCGATCAATTCAGCCAAGCTGGGAATTGAGGGGAGTGCGCTTCACATCATCCACTTTGATGAAGAGTGGCAGAAGTCGAAAGTTCGCTGATGCTGATCGATCTCCTGGATCGCCTTGAATGGTATCGAGGCACGCATCCGTCGTGGCAGCGCGTGATCGATATCCTCGATCGCTCCCTGCCGTATGATGATCCCGATGGTGAGCATTTCGTCGATTCGGTTCGCTATCAGGTCGCTGCCTACCGGACGACTGAAGAGGGAAGCGTAGCCGTTGCAGAGGAAAACCGCCTGCTTGTTCTTCTCGAAGGGGAGGAGCTTTTCTCTTTGTCTGAAGGTGAAGAGGTGCTCCTTTCCACCGTCTTTACGGAGGGACTCTTCATCTACCTCAGAAAAGGTGAGCGCTACAAGAGTAAACAGACCTATTCGCAGGAGAAGATCGTTCGACGAGTGGTCTTCTTTTTACCGTGACAAGAAAGGACCGAAGATATCGCCTTCGGTCCTCAAGCAGGTAATGCTTCGGTTATTCATCAATTCCAAGCAATTCGATCTCAAAGATCAACAGCGCATTCGGTTCAATAGCCTGGCTGCCATATTCGCCGTATCCCAGAGAGGGATGGATCCATGTTCGAATTGTCGAGCCAACGTTCATCGTAAGCAACGCTTCGGTGAATCCCTCGATCAGGCTGCCCGCTGAGAAGTGGACGCTTTGACCGGAATCTTTCGAGGATTCAACAAGCTGGCCATTGAGCAGATAGAGCGTGTAATGCACTTCCACCTGATCATCCGCCGTGGGCTTCGGTCCCGATCCTTCTTCAAGGATCGTATACTGCAAGCCGCTCTCCGTCGTTACGACACCCTCTTTCTTGGTGTTCATCGCCAGGAACGTTTCGGCTTCTTCAAGGTTGCGCTGAGCGAGAGCCGCCATCTCCGCCTGATACTGCTCCTCCAAGATCATCTGATACTCATAGAAGGTCATTTGCATTCCAAACTCATCGATCAGCGGATCATTGGAGCCGGCGAAGTCCAATCCCCCTTGGGCATACAATTTGGCGTTCGCATCAAGAGCCAGTTTGAGCAAGTCGGACACCAGAAGGTAGCCGTACGTATAACTGAACTTCTTAAACAGATCGTCATCGGCGGTAAGGTTCAACACCTCCTCCAAACTTAGGGCATCAGGGTAGGAGGTAGGCGCTTCTCCGACTTCCCAAATCTCCTTTTGGAACTGGTCGATGATGCCAAAGAGATCGGTGAACTCGAAGAATCCGATCGAATCCGGATTCGTCATATCATGAATTCCGTCGACACTTCCCCGAGCCCAATAGTTCGGATCAAGGAAGAGACCCTGTTGAGCGAACATCTGCATCAGCTGGTAGCCGTACGCATAGCTGAAGCGATCTATCAAGCTCATCTCGTCCATGGGGCTTGGAAGAGGAATTCGGTTCTCTTCAATGATCGGGCTCACATACCGCATGGAATGGATGATCGAGTTGTCGACTACGACTTCAAGGTAATCACCGACAGCAATATCCTCGATCGGAAAGTTGGTGTCGGTGAAGATTCCGGTGTACAGCAGGTGTTCGGACCCGTCATCATCCTTCACGGAAAAGGCCGGCGTTCCTTCCGGAGACAAGACATTGATCACCCGGACAAGGAACGAGTTCGGGGCGGCTTCTTTTTTGCCGGCGGCAAATAATAAAGATCCGGAAACAATGCTGACAATCAGCAGCATAAGTATTATGGTTCTCAATTGTTTTCTATACATACCTGATCCTCATGAATTCTTATGGCCTCGGCCACGGTTCCTTTTACTGTACGAACCTTATGCCTCCTCGTCAATGTACCCTCACACAATTGCCACAAAACTTCACCTATGCTACGCTTTTTTTATGGTTCACCTGCCGTTTCTTCTGACCGAAGATGGAATTTGCCGCCTACAGGAAGGGCATCTCTTTATTCTTGATCGAAGACGGTATCCGTTTGAACGGGTCGAAGTTTCCTGCCGAAATGCCGAAGAGGTCGCAACCGCCCTCAAAGCGATGGTCACCCAAGGCGGCGGACCCTTGGAAGTCGCCTTGAAAACGATGATCATGGAAGCTCGCAACCATGAACGGCTTCCGCTCTTGAACCAAGTCCGGCATCTTGAAGAAGCTGCCCGTCTGCTTGCCGATGCCCGACCGACCAATACGACGATGGCCCGCTCCCTGGATGAGGTGCTTTCAGAAGTGGAGCAGAGAAAGGATGAACCTCCGGTGAAGGTGGTTGAAGAGACCGTCCGCACGATCCTCGATCGTTTTGCGGGAATATACCACCGGATCGGGAAGCTGGGATCGACCCTGATTGATGACGGCGATCAGATCCTCACCACCTGTTTCGCCGAACACACCTTCCTGCTTTCCCTGCTCTATGCCAAGCAGGCGGGAAAAAACATCCGAGTGCTGGTCAGTGAAACAAGACCGTATCTGCAAGGCAGCCGGCTTACCGCTCCCTCGTTGGAAGAGGCGGGAATCCCGCTTAGGGTCATCACCGACGGCATGGGGCCGACGATGATCGCCTCCGGACAGGTTCAACTCTACATGACTGCGGCGGATCTGGTGTGTCGGGACGGAACGGTGGTTAATAAAATCGGTACGTTGGCGAATGCGCTGGCGTGTTCCCGCTACGGAATCCCATACCATGTTCTGGCGATCAGCCCCGATCCGGACAAGAAGACGCGGGCGGATATTACGATAGAAATGCGCGATCCGAAGGAAGTAACGGAGTGCATGGGCACAAGAACCACGCTTGATACGATCGAAGGGGTGTATCCGGCGTTTGATATCGTAGACCCGGATTTGGTCACTCGGATCATCACCCCGGAAGGAATTCTCAAACCAAGTGAAATAAAGGAGCATTGAAGATGAAAGCGATTATCGGCGGAACCGGTTTTGACCTGCTTGAAGGATTGTCTCTGAAAAAGAGGCTTGTCGAGACACCCTATGGAGGAGTCGATCTTTTTCTCGGCCAGGGAGAGGATGAAGGCTTGGTCTTTCTTCCCCGACACGGATCATCCCACAGCGTTCCACCCCACAGGATCAACTATCGCGCCCACGCCCTCGCCTTGAAGCAGCTTGAGGTGATTGAAGCGATCGCGATTTATGCGGTCGGGTCGATCGATGACACGCTCAAGCCGGGAGAGGTCGGCATCGTCAGCGATTTCGTCGACCATACCGGGCGCAGCCAGGAGCATACCCTCTTTGACAGGCCGGTCACCCACATCGAAGTCGACAAGCCGTTTGATGAGGAACTGAAAAAGCGGATGCTCGCCTTGAAACCCACGCTGTTGGATGCCGGCGTCTATGTCACGACCAACGGACCCCGCCTGGAGACGAAGGCGGAGATCGCCTTCTTCAAGCGCATCGGCTTCTCGATTGTCGGGATGACCCTCGCAAGCGAAGTGACGGTGCTGTTGGAAGCGGGAATCAGAACGCTCGCTCTTGCGTATTCGATCAACTGGGCTGCCGGGGTGGTCGAGGAGTTCTCATTCCTGCCCGACAGCCAATTGAAAGCCCTGAAAACCGAGGTCACTCAGCTGTGCAGATCCTGTCTGCTCAGATGAGCAAGATCATACGGGGTCGTCTGATAGACGTGGTAGTTGAGCCAGTTTGAAACAAGCAGATTGGCGTGGGCGCGCCACCGTACGGTGACGGAGCCGCCTTCATAGTAGTTCTTCGGTTCCTCCACCGGAAGTCCCGCTTGCGTGTCCCGCCGGTACTCGCTATCGAGGGTAAGCGCGTCATATTCGCCGTGCCCGGTGACGAACACGCGCCGCCCGCCGCTGCCAACCAGAAGGTATGTTCCCGCTTCTTCGCTTTCAGCGAGCACAATGAGATCTTCCTCTTTTCCGATCGCCTCTTCGTCGATCGTCGTGTGCCGGCTGTGCGGAGCCCAGAAGAGGTCGTCAAAGCCGCGGATCAGGGTATGGGCAGGTTCCACCACTCGATGGCGGTATACGCCGCTGAGCTTTTTGTTCAGCGGTCGTTTACCGATTCCGTAATAGTGGTAGAGGGCCGCCTGAGCCGCCCAGCAGATGAAATACGAGGAGAAGACGTTCTCATTCGCCCAATCGAGGATTTCAACCAGCTCCGCCCAATAGGCAACATCTTCAAAGGCCATATGTTCGACGGGGCTGCCGGTGATCATCAACGCGTCGTATCGTGAGTTTCTGATTTGATCAAACGTCTGATAGAACGTCTTCAGGTAGGACTTCGGGGTATTTTTCGATTGATAGGTCGCCGTCGTCAAAAAACTCACCTCGACCTGAAGGGCCGTGTTCCCCAAGAGCCGAAGGAGCTGTTGCTCCGTTACCGACTTATTGGGCATCAGATTGAGGATCAGGACCTTGAGAGGGCGGATATCCTGGGTTCGCGCCCGCTCTTCATCCATGAAGAAGAACGAGGAGTTCGCATCGACGGGGTAGGTTACTTTTACCGGCATCACACACCCCCCAGCGCTTGTTCAAGGTCGCTGATGATGTCATCGGGGTGTTCACACCCGATCGACAGCCGGATCGTGCTTTCCGTGATTCCCTGCTCCGCTTTTTCCGCATCACTCAGCTGGGCGTGAGTCGTGGAGGCGGGATGGATCACAAGGCTCTTCATATCGGCCACGTTAGCCAGCAGACTGAACAGCTTCAGCGCGTCGATGAAGGAGCGGGCTGTTTCACCTCCACCGACCAATTCTATCGTGAAGATGGAAACTCCGCCATCGGGGAAATAGCGCTGATAGAGGTGGTGCTGAGGGTGGGTGGGAATGCATGGGTGATTGATCTTCCGCACCTTCGGATGGTTCTGTAAATACGCAATCACCTTGGCGGTGTTCTCGCCATGGCGCTGAACCCTAAGAGCCAACGTTTCCAGTCCCAGAAGGAAGAGCCAGGCGTTCAGCGGGGCGATCGCCGAACCGGTATCCCGAAGCAGGAGGGTCCGGATCTTGGTGATATATGCAGCGTTTCCCGCCTGCTCGGTGAACGAGAAGCCGTGGTAGGAGGGGTTGGGCTCGACAAGGGAAGGAAATTTGCCGCTCGCTTGCCAATCGAACGTTCCTCCGTCGACGATGACCCCGCCCAGAGAGGTTCCATGACCGCCGAGAAACTTCGTTGCCGAGTGCACCACGATATCCGCCCCGTGTTCGATCGGCCTAAGCAGGTATGGTGAAGCGAATGTATTGTCGACGATAAGCGGAATCTTATGGTCATGGGCTATCTCGGCCAAGGCCCCGATGTCACAGAGCGTTGCATTGGGATTGCCGATCGTTTCAATGAAGAGCGCTTTGGTGTTCGCTCCGATCGCCTCCGTCACTTCCTTCAGATTGCCGGGATCGACGAACGTCGTGGAGATTCCCCACTCGACGAAGGTGTGAGCGAAGAGGTTGTAGGTTCCGCCGTAGATCGTCTTCGCCGAGACGATGTGGTCGCCCTGTTTCGCAAGCGCCAGAATCGCGTAATTGATCGCCGCCATTCCACTGGCAACCGCCAACGCTCCGACGCCCCCCTCCAATGCCGCAATCCGCGCCTCGAACGCGTCCTGGGTCGGATTGTTCAGCCGGGTGTAGATGTGTCCCGAGCGCCTGAGGGCGAAGCGCTCCTCGGCGTCGGCAGAATCGTCAAAGACGAACGAGGTGGATTGGTAGATCGGCACCGCCCGCGAGCCGGTTGCCGATTCCGGTTGTTCCTGGCCTGCATGTAATGCTTTTGTTTCAAAATGATAGGTGTTCATATGTTTTTCCTTCTTTGGTGTAGTGATGATAAAGACCGAAGGAAGTCACATGTGATCGGCAACAGAGCCGCAACGAGGATGTATGTGATGTTTCATGGAAAGCTCCTTGGAGAGTGGTTACAATGCCATGCGGCACATGCAGGGGTCTGAACTGTCATTGCTTCGCATCATGATGTGCCTCCTCCAAGAAGATGCCCGGACGACCTGCCCGGATTACGGAGAGTCTATCCGCTTGGTGCATGCCTGTCAACTGCATGCATGTAAAAATACCCTTACGGGCGATCGTAAGGGTATTTGAGGGGAGTCACAGTCTAATGTTCATATCGGATTTTCTGCCAGCGAATGTTGTAGAGATCCAGATGTTCACCGAGATCATCGTTGAGGTCGCTGTTGGCCAAGTCCTTGTCGGTAAAGAAGAAGGCATCGTTCTTCATGTACTTCTCGGCTCCCGTATTCGTCGTCGGCGGGAAATCGAACTCGTCGAGGAAGATCGCGTAGTTTTTCGGATTGTGGATGAAGTTCATGAACTTGTGGGCGTTTTCCACGTTCTTCGCTCCCTTGGGGATGACCATGTTGTCGATGTACATCATGCCGCCCTCGGGGGGAATGAAGAAGTCGACGCTCTCCCACATATCGGCAGGCAGCTCGGCGAAGACGTTTTCCGGGTAGGAATGGACAACCCAGAACTCGCCGCGGCTGAACGCCTTTCCAAAGGATTCCGAGTCGAATTTGATGATATTCGGTTTCCACTCGTTGATGATCAGGGCGGTGGCTTCATCCAATTCCCGTTCATCGGTCGTGTTTCCACTGTACCCGAGGTGCTTCAACGCCGCTCCCATCACCTCGCGCATGTCATCCAGAAAAGTCATTCTTCCCGCCAGGCGCTGATCGGCAAAGATCGCCCAAGTGCGCTCGTATTCAAAGGGAACACGGGAAGTGTTGACGGCGATTCCGCTGGAACCCATGAAGTAGGGAACATGGTATTTGAGGTTGGGATCGTAATCCGCTTTTTCCGTAACGGTGGGGGAGATGTATTTGAGGTTCGGCAAGAGGGAGTGGTCGAGTTCCTGAACCAAGTCATGGTTGATCATGATCGAGGTGTAGTCGCTGGAGGGGAAGATGATATCGTATCCTTCAGCACCACCGGCCATCACTTTGGCGAACATCTCTTCGTTGGAAGCGAAGTTGTCGATGATGATCTCGATTCCCGTTTCCTTTTTGAACTTTGCCACGAGTTCATCGGGAGTATAATAGGTCCAATTGTATAAGTAGAGCTTTTCGGCACTCTTGCTTGAACGGTTGCAGGAGATCAGGGTGAAGCTTAGAAGCCCGATGAGCAGAACAATCAAAAAAAGACGAATGTGTTTCATGGTGTAAACCTCCATAGGTCGAGAGCAGCGTCAGGCACTGGCCGCTGCGGTCTTTAAGAAGCGACGGAACGTAAAGGCGATGAGCATCGTACCGAGAATCATCACAAAACTCAGTGCGTTGATTACCGGAGACACTCCATATCGAATCATTGAGTAGACGTACAACGGCAGGGTTCCCGAGCCGGGACCCGAAACGAAGAACGTAATGACGAAGTCTTCCAAGCTCATCGTCGTGCACATCAGAAAACTTGAGAGAATCGCCGGCATGATCGCCGGAACGACGACCTTCACCAACGCCTGGCGTTCATTCGCTCCCAGGTCCCGGGCCGCCTCGATCGTCGAGTAATCGAACTCGTCAAGGCGGGCTTGAACCATCATGAAGACGAACGGCAGGTTGAATGTTGCGTGGGCGACAAAAATCGTGAACATTCCCAGTTTGATTTTCACCGAGGAGAAGAAGATCAGCATCGAGATACCGATGATGACCTCGGGCAAGACCATCGGCAGGTAGCTGATCGTCGTGATGTATGAACGGCCCTTGAAACGGTACCAGGTGATCCCGATCGCCGCCAGCGATCCGAGGACGGTGGCGGTGACGCTGCTCGTCAGGGCGATGATGATCGAGTTCTTGAAGGCGAGCCACAGAGAGGGGCTGTCGAAGATCAGGGTCTTGTACCAGATGAGCGAAGCATGCTCCCACTGCATCCCCTTCGCCGAGTTGAAGGAAAAGAAGGTAACCACGAAAAGGGGAATGAAGAGAAAGAGAATCGTCAAACCCAGCATCGTGTTGGAAAAGGAGAGGTGCTTTTTCTTGGAGTAGGGTCGGTAGTTCATCGCTTGCTCCTCCCGTGGTGGGCTTTGACCTTTTGCTCGTACGCTTGCGGAGTATTCTTGTTTTTACCGGCTGCTTCCCTTTGAGCCGAGGCGAGCATCCAGAAGACTCCGATCAACGAGGCGACGGTGAGGATCATCGAAAACGCGCTTGCCAAAGGCCAGTTCCGGGTCTTCGATACCTGGTCGACGATGATATTCCCGATCATCGTCGAATCCTTGCCGCCAACGAGCAAGGGGACGGTATAGGCCCCGAAGATCGGAATGAAGGTAAAGATGAAGGCGGTGGAGAGCCCGCTTTTGATATTGGGGAACATAACTTTGACGATTGCTTCCAGCTTCGTGGCTCCGAGATCCCGGGCGGCATCAAGGAGGAAGAAGTCGAACTTGTCGATCGTGGTGAAAAGGGGGAGGATCGCAAACGGAAGGTACATGTATACCAGAACCAGAATCACGCTGCCGTTGTTGTAGATGAGATGAAGTCCCTCTTTCACGATGCCGAGGCGGATGAGGAGGGAGTTCAAAAATCCTTCAGTCGAGAGAATGCTGATCCACGCATAGATCCGAATCAGGCTGTTCGTCCAAAACGGAATGATGATCAAGAAGAGCAGGAGGGTCTGATGTTTGCTTTTGGCCATCGCATATCCGACCGGTATGGCGATCAGGACGCAGAGAACCGTCGAGAACGCACTGATCCACAGCGTCCGAACCAACACCTTCGCAAAGGACGGGTTGATCATCTGCCTGTACGCTTCAAGCGTGAAGGCCTTTTCCACTCCACCGTAGAGGCCGCGCTTCATGAAGGAGTAGAGGATGATAATCGCAAGCGGTACGGTGAAGAAGACGGTAAACCAGATGCCCATCGGAAAGCTGTACAGCGTTCCTAAAAGCTGCTCGCGCTTGGCGGGTTTTATTGCCTTCTTCATCGATCGACATCCTTTACCAAATATCCGTCAACGGCGGTCCAGCTCAAATAGACGGAATCCTTCCATTCGATATCCGGTCCATCCTCCAAAAACGCCGTGTGCTGCTTGAACGCCTTCATCAGGGGCGCTGTGGTATTATCGTCCAACCGCACGTAGTACTTTGATTGGAACCCTGAATATACCGGTTCCTCAACGACTCCTTTGAAGACGTTCAGTCCCGCTGCGGTCGAGCGCGGCGGATTGAGCGTGATGCGGATCTTCTCCGGCCGAACGGTGAAATCGAATTTTGAACCGATTTCCTGCGGCTCGAGATCGGTTACGTTGATCGTGGTGCCCAAGGCGGGAACATCGACTACGATCATGTACTCATTTTCGAAGGGTTCGCAGGAGAGAACCGTGCAGTCGAAAATATTGGTCTCGCCGATGAACTGCGCGACGAAGCGGGTGGCGGGCGCTTCATAGATTTCATAGGGGGTGCCGATCTGAAGAATCTTCCCTTTGTCCATCACCGCGATGCGGTCGCTGACGCCGAGCGCTTCGCTTTGATCGTGAGTGACATAGATGAAGGTGATTCCGACTTTATCATGGATGTCGTCCAGTTCAACGAGGAGGTTCTGCCGCAGCTTCGCATCAAGGGCGGAGAGCGGCTCGTCGAGCAACAGAACGCTCGGTTCATTGATCAGGGCTCGGGCGATTGCGACGCGCTGCTTCTGTCCGCCGCTGAGCATCGAGGGTTTCTTGTAGACATGATCGTCCAATTGGACCATATGAACGTACTGCTTTACCCGCTTGTCGATCTCTTCTTTTCCGAGCTTGCGCAGGCGCAGGGGAAAGGCGATATTTTCATATACCGTCAAATGAGGAAACAGCGCGTAGGTCTGAAAAATCGTATTGGACTGCCGCTTGTCCGGGGGAATCGGGAGGATGTCCTTATTGTCAAACAACACGCTCCCACGATCCGGGTAATCAAACCCGGCGATAATCCTCAAAAGGGTGGTTTTACCACACCCCGAGGGACCCAGAAGAGAGAAAAACTCTCCTCGCTTGATGGTGACACTCACATCGTCGAGTGCCTTGAAATCACCATAGGACCGGGTTACCCGATCAACCGTAACTTCAACACCTTTCAATCTCTTTCATTCCCATCCTTGCCGTTTTGTCGTGTGCGTGTACAACGAATATCAATTATCCACCCCCTTTTGTCAAGATAGAGGGGGCATCTTTGTCATTTGTTTTATAACTCGTTCTTTTATATATAAATAATAAAAGCTTTCTTGTCAAGAAAATGGGGGTTTTTTGCCCCAAAAAGGTCTCGAAGCTCCAGTTTACAGTTTAGAGGGCGGTTGCTGTAAATGATACACTCACCGCGCTTAAAGGCAAACGCCAAAAGAGATTTGATTGATACCCAATGAGATCGTTCAACGCAGTGGATTTGATGGAATAAGATGCAGTGGAAAAGGTCTTGCCGAATCTCAGTAACTTATTTGCTCGTAACCAATTGAAAAAAGACCCCAAAATCATGGTGACGTGTGCTATTCTGTCTTCATCAAACCACGTCAGGGAGGGGTCCATGAAAAAGAAGGCAGGTATCGTAGCAATCGGAATCGTTCTGCTTCTGGTTGCCTGTTCCGGAAGCATTACCTCTGAACTCTACATCCGGGATTTGCTGGATTTGGCGGCAAGTCCGAATCAGGTGTTTTACACCCAGGGAACCGTCAGTGTTGAATCCTTCGGTAGTGACAGCAATGAAGACCTTAAAGAGATGATCGTCACTTGGTTCAGAGATGCTCAGAATTTCAGGGAAACAACCATTGATTTTAGCACCTATCTTGTTGCCGATATTAAAATACCGATAGCTTATGCTGATAATGAACTGCTGAAGAAAGAGCAAGATCTGCTGAGTATCGTAGTAAAAAAAGATAAACCCAGGGAATTGGAATTCGGGATACGGTTGGATAAACATGTTTTTGCCAAGATCCAGGAGGATGTGATGGAAAACTTTTACCAAAACCTCTCCATCAGTGACTGGACGTTCAGCATAGATTTGAAAAATGATACCCGAAATGCTCAATCGCTAACTCTTCAAACGATATACGCAAACGACGAACCGCTGTTGTATCAGAAGACGATGACCGTGAAAGAACGGGAAACCGTGAAATTGAGTTTCCCTGACATTCTGAGAGATTACAGCTATCGTTATGGAGATGTGTTCTTCGGCACACTTGCGTTGTAGACAAAAAACAACTCCTATAAAGAATGAACAGACTTTATAGGAGTTGGAATGTGTTCCACGCCAAAGAGGTCTCGAACCTCTGACCTACTGCTTAGAAGGCAGTTGCTCTATCCTACTGAGCTATTGGCGCATTGAATTCGAGAGTATTTTACTAACTTTGGTAAAATACTTCAACGAACGCTCCTATACTAATAAATAGTCAGCGCCTTAGACAACCCTTTTCGGGCTTCTGTTCTGTCAGCTCCGGATTCTCGGGATATAATCCATCGATTCCGTGGAAGAAAGGTTTTCCGGCAGAATGATGTCAATGGGAATCTCCGTCTCTTTCTCCAGTTTTTGATTAAGGATTCCTTTTCGATAGAGCTGGTAGACTGCGCTGTAGCCCTGAAATTCGGGGCGTTGGCTGATGAGACAGTCGATGATTCCATTCTCCATTTCCTTCCGGTTCTGGACAATGAGGTCAAAGCCGATGATCGTGGTTTTTGGCCGATGACCGATGAGATTGACATGGCTGGCTACTCGGTGGACCGAGTCGTTGACCACAAAAATTCCATGTATGTCGGCAGTAGTTTCATACAGGTCTTCCAGAGCTTTCTCCCAATCACCTTCAAAGTTCAATTCGACGGTCTTGGTCGGCATTCCCTCTTGCCGGGCGCAAAACTCCTTGAATCCCCGTGCTCGTTCGCTTGCGTTGTAGGCGGATCGATGGGTGAGGGCGACGGCGTATGTTCCCGGATTGGGGCTTAGAAGACTCATCATCCGACCCGCCAAGTATCCCGCTTTATACGGGTTCTGAGTCACCGACGATGCCCGGTGCGGCTGAGGCATCGAGGTGTCGATGAAGATGCAATCCACATCCGGATGGGCGGCGAGCACCAGCTTCGCATCGTCGGGACAGACCGGAGCGAGGATAAGGGCATCGACCGGATTTTTAAGCATTCGTTGGCCGGCTTCAAAACATGAGCCGCCTTTTTGTCGATCGAATTCATAGACATCAATTTTGACCGCCAAGTCGCTGAGTTCCTTTGCCGCATTAATAATTCCCTGGTAGATAAGGTTCCAGTATCCATATTCGGAGTGGAGAAGGGGAAGCAACACGCCGATTCGAAACTCTTTGTTCAGTTTCAGATTTCGGGCAAACGCGTTTGGCTTGAAGTTTTGTTCCTTGATGATCGCCAGCACGCGTTCGCGCGTTACAGGGGAAACGCGACCTCTGTTGTGTAACACCCGGTCGACCGTCCCCGTTGAAACTCCCGCAAGCCTGGCAATTTCCTCAATCGTCATACGAAAACCCTCTCAGTGTGCACGTTAACGCCATTATATAGTAGAACTTTTAAAAAGTGAACAAAAATGTCCCGTAATTCCGCATTTAAGTACTGATTTATATTAATAATCCTTGACAAATCAAAATTGTGGTTGATAATTAGGGTGTGTTAACGAACACGCAAATTCAAGAAAGTGCGTGTTGGGCTGCAATAAGATTTACTTTCTCGTTAATGCCACATGAAATCATAAGGAGGATTTTAAAGATGAAAAAAGCAATGATGATTCTTTTTTCAGTGATCCTGGTCTCTTCGCTCCTGTTTGCAGGGGGTGCCGGAGAAAAAGCATCTACAGCAAAACCCTTGATCGGTGTTTCCATTTGGAGCAGCACCGATACTCTGGGAAGCCAGGTTAAGCGAATGCTTGATGCCGCTGCAAAGGCTCTTGATGTAGATGTCATGTATGTTGACCAAGGACACATCTCGGAGCGAGTTACCGCATCCGCTGAAACATTGGTAGCCGCCGGAGTCGATGGGTTCATTATCTGTAACTCCGCATCAGCGGAGATGACCTCCGTAATCAATACGGCAAATAGGAATAAAGTATATACTGCTCAATTCTTCAGGGTCATCGATCCTGTTGCGAACCCAAATGAACACGCGTTGGCAGTTGCTTCTCCGTACTATGTCGGCTCGGTCCACGAAGACGAAGTTGATAACGGAATCAATCTGGTGCGGATTCTTTGCGAGAAGGGCAACCGAAAGATCGCCCTTGAGGGATGGGAAGCCGGAGACGCAACGTTCCTGCTCCGCTGGGAAGGCTACAAGAAGGGAATCGAACTTTGGAACGCCGAAAATCCCAAAGACAAGGCTGTCTTGCTCGACCCGCAGTATGGCGGAACGACCAGTGATACCGGACGGGCAACGGCTGAAGCCATCATCAACGCCAATCCCGACATCGATGCGTTGATCGTTTCCGGTGGAGGTGGAGACACCCTCGTCGGTGCACTTGCCGCAATCGAATCCCTTGGCCTGAAAGGCAAGATTGACGTTGTATCCACGGACTTCCTCGCTGACTTGGATGAGCAGCTGGCAACCGGTGGAATGGCCGCCGAAAGCGGTGGACACTTCTGTGACCCGCTCTTTGCGTTCATGATGGTGTATAATGCGATCAAGGGGAACTATAAAGTCCCGACTGACGGGTACTATGAGATCCTCTTCCCTTACCTCTACGTTGCTTCCAGCGAAGACTACAACGCGTATGCGAAGTACTTTGTTGACGAGCTTCCGTACAACGCCGCCGAGCTTCGCGAGATGGCGAACATGAGCTTTGATCAGCTGAAAGCTGCAGCAGAGCGTCTGTCGATTGAGGATGTCATCAGCCGTCGCTAATGCGAGGTCTGAGGATTCGCCCCAGTGTCCAAAAGGCAAGCCGAAAACAGGTTTTCGGCTTGCTTTCTTGAGCTTTAGGAAAAGTAATGAACGAAACGATCAGCAGGTTTAAGCGAAGTAAGTATTTTGGCTATGCTTTGCTCTTTGGATTGGCCCTCTTTTTCTGGGCTTTCTTCAAGATTCTTTCACCTCACAATTTTGGTACATCCAAGTTAATGGCCAATTACCTTCAAACATCGATTCAATACGCAGTCGGAGGATGCGGATTCTACTTCATTGTAGTGATGGGGCTCTTTGATATGAGCATCGGAGCGAACATCGTCCTCTCATCACTTGTCGGAGTGCTTCTTTCCCGACAGTTTGGCTACTATGGCCTCATTTTCGGATGTCTGCTCTGTGGTACGTTGATCGGTTCTTTCAATGGTTTTCTCTATACTCGCCTGAGAATCCCGTCGATGATCGTAACGGTCGGCTTGATGCTTGTTCTTGAAAGTGTCGCAGCCTATGTTGTGAAGCTCGATCCGGCAGGGTTCCCCGGCAAATTGACAGACCCGAATATTCTTGCTTTCAACCATGCTCCGTGGAACTATATCGTCGCGGTGTCGGCATTCTTGTTGATGGCCTTCATTCTCAGGTTTACCAAACTGGGAACCTACTTCAATGCGATCGGTTCCAATGAGTTTGTAGCCAAGGCGATGGGCATCAACGTCGAGAAGTATAAGTTCATCGGCTTTGTGCTACTTCACTTCTTTGTCGGAATCATGGCTTTGCTCACCGTTAGTTACGGCAAAGGAATGCTCGCCGTTACCGGTATGGAATCCATGGGTCGAAACTTTAAACCCTTGATGGGGACCTTCTTCGGAGTGGCCTTTAAAAAATATGGAATGCCCGTCAGTGCGATCGTCATCGGGGAGTTCATCATCACCCTTATCTTCAACGGCCTGGTCGCCTTGAACGTTCCCACCACGATCAATGACTTTGTAACCGGTGCCGTATTGTTGATCATTGTGACGCTGACCAACCGCGGAGCCCGCGGAAGCGTTGTGAAATAGGAGTCTGGAATGAAAGAAGTAGTTTTACGCTCCGAAAACGTTAATAAGCATTTTGGCATCACCCATGCGGTGAAAGATGTCTCTTTGGAGTTCTATCGGGGAGAGGTTCACGGGCTCATCGGGGAAAACGGATCAGGCAAGTCCACCTACTGCTCGATGCTCAGCGGGATTCATTCAATATCCAGCGGACGATTCATTCTTGAAGGAAAGGAGCTGCACGTCAAATCCCTCGTTGAAGCGAATATGAACGGTATTTCGATCGTCGTTCAAGAGATGGGAACATTATCCGGCCTCACCGTGGCTGAGAATATCTTTCTGGGAAGAGAACATAAGTTCATGCATGGGTTCATCAAAGACACCGCTCAGATGAACAGGGAAACCCAGCAGCTGCTTGACTCCTACGGTCTCAACCGAATCAATGCCTCGACGGTGATCGACAACTACAGCTTTGAAGACCGAAAGCTGATCGAAATCGTCAAAGCCACCTATTTTGAACCGTTGGTCGTAACGATCGATGAAACAACGACGGCCCTCAGCCAGAAGGGAAGGGAAGAGCTCTTCAAGATCATCGAGCACCTCAAAGAGACCAATAAGACCGTCATCTTCATTTCCCACGACCTTTCGGAGGTTCTGGCTCATACCGATCGCATCAGCGTCTTGCGCGACGGCGCACTGGTGAAAACCGTCAACAGCAATGAAGTCGATGCTGATGAATTGAAACGACTGATGGTCGGACGCGAGCTGGACAACCGATACTATCGAACCGATTACGATGGAACGGTTTCCGATGAAGTCGTCCTCAGCGTTTCCAACCTTTCCGTTCCCGGCGAGTTTGAAGACATCTCATTTGATCTGCATCAAGGTGAAATCCTTGGAATCGGCGGTTTGAGTGAATGTGGAATGCATGAACTGGGGAAAGCGATCTTCGGCGGGTCGTATGACCGGACCGGTTCGGTTCTGCTTCCCAGGAAAGGATTGGAGATCACTTCCATCCCCGAAGCGATCAAGCATGGAATCGCCTACACATCCAAAGACCGGGATAACGAATCAATTGTCTTGGCCATCAACATTGCCGATAATATCACCTTGCCTTCCTTGGACATTCTTGCAAAAAAGCGAGTGTTGAAAAAGAAGGAATTACATGCATTTGCCCAGAGCCATGCCGATCGGATGAGTGTCCGAATGACCGGGATCAAACAGTATGTCTTCGACCTTTCCGGGGGAAACAAGCAGAAGGTGGTCTTGGCCCGCTGGCTTGGCCGTGATTCCGATATCTTTGTTCTTGACAGCCCGACTCGAGGCATCGACGTCAAGGTAAAAGCGGATATTTACGCACTGATGAGCGAGCTGAAGGAACGGGGGAAGTCGATCATCATGATCAGTGAGGAGATTCTTGAGCTGATCGGAATGAGTGATCGGATCCTCATCATGAAAAACGGGAAGTTCAACGGAACATTTACCCGTTCCGTAGCACTGACCGAAGAAGATCTGATCGCCAAGATGGTATAGGGGGGATAGATAATGACGACTCTACGTAAGAAAGCTGAAACAGACGAGCAATCTCTCCACCGATGGCGAAGAATTGAGGAGGTATTCCGGCAACTGATGCCGTTCATCGGCTTTGTCGGCTTGGTGCTTGTGTTCTCGATTCTTACCAAAGGACGAATCCTGAACCCGAGAAACATCAGCCTGATGCTCAGTCAGGTATATGTTTTGATGATTGCAAGCCTTGGAGTATTCATGATCATGACGGTGGGAGGGTTGGATTTCTCCCAAGGATCGATCCTTGGACTCACCTCGATCGTCTTCGCCTGGGTAAGCCCGCATGGAATTGTTCTTGGCATTGTAGCGGCGATGCTCGCCGGAGCGCTGATGGGTGCTTTTAACGGGTTCTTCCATGTAAAGTTTAAAATTGCTTCCTTCATCGTTACGATTTGTACGATGTACCTCTTCAGGGGATTGTGTGAGTATTTGACGACTCACGGTCCGATTTCCGCCAGCCTCAAAGTCCTTTCGCTTGATGAGACGTGGCTGAAAATCCTGTTGACGACGATCGTCATCACGATCGGGTTTCTGGTGATTCACTTTACCCGGCTCGGCTACGATCTGCGAGCGATTGGAGCAGGGGAGATCGCCGCCCGTTTCTCCGGCTCCCGCCCCGAGCTGACGACCTTCCTGGTTTACACGTTTGCCGGAATGATCACCGGTTTTGCTTCCTTCATCAACGTCATTAGAGTAGGATCGATCACCGGTACGGCCGGTAGCCAATTGGAAACGCAAATCCTCATCGCCCTCGTTCTCGGGGGCATGCCGATCGGCGGAGGTGCAAAAGCCCGCTTTTCAAATATCATCTTCGGATCACTGACGTACTCCGTTCTGGAAAGGAGTTTGCCGATGGTGTTCCCCGTTTCCGCTACCCAGCAGTTGGTGAAAGGAATCATCTTCCTGATCGTTGTCGCCTTGACGATCGATAGAAAGTCTCTCAGGGTAATTAAATAATTGGTTGGAGGAGTGTATGGACACATTCAAAGAGTATGAGTTTTGGTTTGTGGTGGGTTCCCAGTTTCTCTATGGTCCCGAGACCCTTGAGCAGGTTGCTCTTCACGCTCGGACGATGACTGACGGTTTGAATAAAAAAGGACTGTTGCCGACGAACGTGATCTATAAGTCGACAGTCAAGAGCGCCGACGAGATCACTCAGGTGATAAAAGAGGCGAATGCAAGCGACCGATGTGCCGGCTTGATTGTATGGATGCACACGTTCAGTCCCTCAAAGATGTGGATCAACGGGCTTGCGCTTCTGCAAAAACCGTATGTGCACCTTCATACCCAGTTCAATCGAATGATTCCCAACGAAGAGATCGATATGGATTTCATGAACCTCAACCAAAGCGCCCATGGAGACCGCGAGCACGGGTTCATCGCAGCCCGAATGCACCGGAAGCGAAAAATCGTCGTCGGGTATTGGGAGGATGAGGATGTTCAGCGCTCGATCGCTTCCTGGATGCGCTCGGCGGTCGGAGCGGCGGAGAGCCGGAATCTGAAGCTGGTCCGCTTCGGAGACAATATGCGCGAAGTGGCCGTAACCGAAGGTGACAAAGTCGAAGCGCAGATCAAGTTTGGCTGGCAGGTGAATACGTTTCCCGTCAGTGAGCTTGTTGAGCAGATCAAGACCGTCTCCGAAGAGGCGATCGACAAGCGCTTTGAGGAGCTTCTGGAGCTGTATCACCTCAACACCGATGACGAAGACTCGGTTCGCTATCAAGTGCAGGTTGAACTCGCCCTTCGTTCATTCCTGAAAGAGAAGGGCGCAAAGGCGTTCAGCAACACCTTTGAGGACCTCAGCGGGATGAAGCAGCTTCCCGGTTTGGCGACTCAACACCTGATGGGTACCGGCTATGGGTATGGTGGTGAAGGGGATTGGAAAGTCTCGGCGATGACCCGCATCGTGAAAGCGATGAGTGAAGGCTTGGAAGGCGGAACTTCATTCATGGAGGATTATACCTACCACTTGGAAGCGGGCAACGAGCTGGTTCTCGGTGCTCACATGCTTGAGGTATGTCCCTCGCTTGCTTCCAAGAAGGCGAAGATCGAAGTCCACCCGCTGGGTATCGGGGGCAAGGAGAATCCCGCCCGCTTGGTTTTTGAAGGGGCGAGCGGACCGGGAATCCTCGTATCCCTGATCGATCTCGGTACAAGATTCCGTCTGATCGTTCACGATGTCGAGGTGGTGAAACCGATCATGTCGATGCCCAACCTGCCGGTGGCCCGGATCATGTGGAAGCCGATGCCGGACCTGAAGACCGGCGCCCATGCATGGATCCTTGCAGGCGGAAGCCACCACAGCGTGCTCTCGACCGCGGCGACAGCGGAGATGATCGAGGATTGGGCGGAGATTATGGGCATTGAGTTTGTTCATATCACCAAGGATACCGAGTTGGAAAGACTGAAAACCCGGCTCTTCCTTTCAGATCTGGTTTGGCGATTGCAATAACGCAACATATATTTCTTTCATGCACTGGGCGAGCGTCTTGGACGTTCGCCCAGTGTGTCACAATGTGTCATAAAGATTGATCGTTTTACTTTTTATCACAAAACATGCTCAAGCCGGGTGGCCGAGTCCACATCCGGGCAAGGCTTGAAGCATTGAAGAAGAAAGCCGACGAATATATTGAAATCTCAACGAAACAGGGGTTCTTTTCCCCGGTCAATATCGCCTGTCAGCTTCAGCATCATGACGGTCAGGACCTGACGGGTCGACACATGAAGATAAACAAATCTAACGGTACAATATACACAATCAGGAGAAATATTAGGTTGACATCGATGACGGAATGTTTGTAGGTTATACATATATGCCGGATTGTCCATAGAGATAAAGCATTATGAGGTTACAGCAACGGTGAAAACAGATGGTCTGACATTGTATAAAAAACTGGTATGTTCCATTCTCCTTCTCGTAGTCGTGTTGGCACCACCGCTTTCTGCCGGAATCCTGACCTATGAAGCGGCAAGCGGAGGAACCTCCGGTTTTGATGTCGGTGTGACCGACAATCCCTCCAATCCTAGTGATTACACCAATGCGACGGAGGTGTGGCGAAAATCAGGCTTCATTGGAAGAATTCGCTACACCGGGCCTGCGACAACCTTTACGTTCACCAACTCCGGACCGACAGTCATCGGCGCACCACAGAACCGGTTTTATTTCACCTGTCAATCGGATCCAAGCAGTTGGAGCGAATTCTTTCTCGTGGTCAGGTTGAAGGCAACCAGGCATGTTGATTTCATCACGGATGACTTTTCCGGGGCAAACGTGGTCGTGGTGCAACCCGGTGGGACGATCCAGATGCCTCATGGCGGAGGAATCGAGGAAGTCAATAAGGGGGAGCCCGGGTACGATAGATACGGAAATCCGGGTGTGTACGAGGGCGGCTTGAGTGTTTACAGATACAAATATCCCTACGCCTCAGTCTGGATGGACGTGACGCTGATCAGAACCGGCAACACTTCGGCCTTGATGCCGTATTCCATATATAAGTCGAACCTTACTGTGACGCCGGATAGCGCCACTATACCCTTAACTCTGTATCTGACTGGCTCGTACACTGGACCCGCAATCGATGATTCCGCCTTCCTGCTCTATGATCCTGCGGAAAAAGGGACGCTCATCGGTTTTGATGTCGGCGTGACCGACTCCCCCCCCAATCCTACTGCATATGGCACCCCGCCGGAGGTGTGGCAAAAATCAGGCTTCATCGGAAGAATCGTCTACACGGGACCTCCGACGTCCTTTTCGTTCACCAATACCGGACCGAATCCCAATAATCCTCCAACACCGACCCGGTTTTATTTCACCCGCCTGTCGGATCAAAGCAGCTGGAAGGAATTCTTTCTCGTAATCAGGCCGAAGGGAATCACGCATTCCGGTAGCAGGATCGACTTTTCCGGGACCAACACGGTCGTGGAGCAGCCCACGAGCACTGATAATGATAAGATTGTGATAAATGCCGGTGCCGGATTTGAGGAAGCCGTGGTGGGGCAGGATGGGTACGATAGATACGGCAATAAGGGTAAGTACGAGGGCGGCTTGAGTGTTTACAGATACAAATATCGCTACAAATACATCTGGATGGACGTGACGCTGATCAGAACCGCCAACAGTTCGTCCTTGGTATCGGGTTCCTTCTATGAGTCGGACATCACCGTGACAGCCGATAGCGGCGCCAGTCTCGCCCTGGCTCTGAGCGGGAAATACGGATCCCCGGCGGGTGGCCCCCCGATTTTCTCATTCGGCGTGACGAAGACGGTTGATGATCCCTTCCCGATTTCCAGTCTGATCGGCAGGACGACGCCCGCTCTGGGGTTGAAGGTCGGTATGATCGACTATTCATCGGGACACACCAAGGCGGATATCCATTTTGCAGCCGATTCCAGCGGACAATCCGATGAATTTTATTTCGCGAACGAACAAAACAGCAACATCAAGTTTCGCTATTACCTTGCCTTCAAGCCAACAAGTCCAATTGGCTCGCTTCAGCAGGTAGAAGCTGATTCACGATTCCGAACGTCAGTGCAGGTGGTGCATTCTCCAATCGACTATCCGGGTCGAACCTATACGTGGCACCACCTCAAGGGGGACCTGTTGATCTACCTTCCCGTCCAAGTCAAACCTGCGAGCGGCATCTATAAGTCCACTGTCTACTGTTTCGTAACACCTGTCAATTGATATCTTGTTGGGAAGGGTTGGATGAGGTCATAGGGACACCCGATCCGGCCGGAGTCGGTGTTGACGTATCGTGAGAACGGGAAATGGTCAGTTGCCGATTTGTTTGTATTCGTCCTTCAACGAGCCGGTGATCATCCAATCATCCGGGAATTTCTGAATGCCGGACACCCGGCATGGAGGCCCGCCGACCACCGCATTCTTGCACCCCAATGTCCAATCCCATGGCGCCGGAAAAACTCAACGCAACAATAGCGGGAACGGTTTCATCATTTCGGGATTCGGTCGAAGCCGACGAATATATATAGGTGTAACGAAACAAGGGTTCTTTTCCCCGGCCAATATCGCCTGTTACATAACAAAGAGAAATCCGGGGTTGACATCAAGGAAGGAAAGTCTCTAAATATTTATATAGGCAGGATTGTCCATAGAGAAAAAGCATCACGAGGTTGGTCGTACGTTGTATAAAAACTTATATTTTTTGTTCTTCTTTTCGTGGTTTTCTTGGCATTACCGCTCTTTGCCGACTCCCTGATCTACGAAGCGGCAAGCGGGAAGTTCACCGGTTTTGATGTCGGCGAGACCGACAATCCCGACAATCCGGGATCATATAACAACAACCCGGAGGAGGTGTGGAGGAAATCCGGCTTCATTGGAAGAATCGTCTACAGAGGACCGGCGACGATGATTTCATTCATCAATACCGGACCGACAGCCATCGGCGCCCCGCAGGATCGGTTTTATTTCACCCACCTATTGGATTCCGGCAGCTGGAAGGAATTCTTTCTCGTGGTCAGAATGAAGGGACAAAGGCATTCCGGCGCCCGGATCGACTTTTCCCAGGTCAACAGCGTCGTGGTGCAACCCGGTGGAACGATCAATATGCAGTATGGCGGAGGACCCGAGCTGGTCGCTAAGTGGCAGGATGGGTACGACAAAGACGGCAACTCGGGTATGTACGACGGCTCGAACGGCTACAAATACAAATATCCCTACAGTTTCGTCTGGATGGACGTGACGCTGATCAGAACCTCTAATAGTTCGTCCTTGATACCGAATGATATCTATAAGTCGGACATTACCGTGACGGCGCAAAGCAGCACCAGTCTCCCCCTGCTTCTGCCTCTGACCGGCTCGTACAGTGGGCCTGCGCTTGGTGATTCCGCCTCCCTGTCATATGATCCGGTAACCGGGACACTCATCAATTTCGATGTCGGTGTGACCGACTCCCCCTCCAATCCTAATCCGTATCGCAACAATCCGAATGAGGTGTGGGAAAATTCAGGCTTCATCGGAAGGGTCGTCTACACCGGACCGCCGACGTCGTTTACGTTCACCAATACCGGACCGACAGCCACCGGCACCAGCAACAACCGGTTTTATTTCACCCACCTATCGAATCGTGGCAGCTGGAAGGAATTCTTTCTCGTAGTCAGGCCGAAGGGAATCACGCATTCCGGCACCCGGATCGACTTATACGGGGTCAACACGGTCGTGGAGCACCCCTTTGATGAGATCACGATAGGTTATGGTGCCGGATTTGAGGAAGTCGAGTCGGGGGAGGAAGGGTACAATATCTTCGGCACCAAGGGTACGTACGACGGCTCGAATGGCTACAAATACAGATATCCCTACAAATACGTCTGGATGGACGTGACGCTGATCAGAACTGCCAACAATTCATCCTTGATATCGAATTCCTTCTATGAGTCAAACATCACCGTGACAGCGAATAGCGGCGCCAGTCTCGCTCTGGCTCTGAGCGGAAAATACGGATCCCCGGCGGGCAATCCTCCTTCGTTCTACTCATTCGGTGTGATGAAGACGGTCGACGATCCCTTCCCGGTTTCAAGTCTGGTCGGCAGGACGACGCCCGCCAAGGGATTGAAGGTCGGCATGGTCACCTATTCATCGGAACACACCGCAGCGAACATCCGTTTTGCCGCCAATGCCGCCGGAACCTCCGACGAGTTTTATTTCACGAACAGCCAAAACAACAACATCAGGTTTCGCTATTATCTGGTCTTCCAGTCGACACGACCAATCGGCTTGCTTGAGGCGGTCACTCTTTCGAAACGATTTTCAACGGCACAGCAGAGGGTGTATTCTCCAATCAACTATCCGTATACATCCTATTGGTGGCACTACCTTGAGGGAGACTTGAGGATCTACCTTCCCGTTCAGGTCAAACCTGCGAGTGGTCTCTATACGTCCACAGTCTGCTGTTTCGTCGAACCCAAATAACCGATGCATTTACCTGAAGCAGGGCGATGATCTGTTGAAAAGTGAAAATGGGAATGATACATACCCGCAACCCGTCTGCACGCCATCTCCGCAATGCATTCTTCTTCATGACGCAGCGATTATCTCACATCAGTGGCTTGAACAAAGGTACTAAAAAACCAAGAGGTAAAAGATACCTCCGGGATCATAGTAGCCATGGCACAATGCATCAATTTATAATTACCTCTTCGGTATATAATACAATGCCGGAGGGGGGTAATGGTTGACATCGACAGATAATGGCATACAATTATGACATAAGGGACTATAGCATCAAAGAGATGTAATGAGGTCGTTATGAGATTAGGTAAAAAAATACTCCTACCGGTTCTCTTTACCCTACTTTTCAGCATGATATCTTTGTATTCCGATTCTCTGTCATATGACATGGCGACCGGCACGCTTGACGATTTCAATGTGAACACGAGAGACAATCCCAGAAATCCACATCAATACAAAAACGGCACGGAGGTGTGGACCAAATCAGGCTTCGTCGGAAGGGTTGTCTACACCGGACCGCCGACGACGCTGTCGTTCACCAATACCGGGCCGGATGCCACCGGCACCAGCAACAGCCGCTTTTATTTCACCTCGTTATCGAGTACGGCACATTGGAGCGAATTCTTCCTTGTGCTCAGGGCGAAGGGCCTGAGACATGACAATGTGCAACACGACTTTTCCGGGATCAACACGGTCGTGGAGCATCCCGAGGAGACGATTACGATTCTCCATGGTGGTGGACTGGAAGAAGTCGCGGTTGGGGAGGAAGGGTACAATGTTGACGGCGCCAAGGATGAGTACGACGGTTCAAACGGCTACAAGTACCAGTATCCCTACAAATACATCTGGGTGGACGTTACGCTGATCCGACCCCAGATCCTCTCATACAACTATTGGTATCTGAACACAGGGTACTATGAGTCGGAGATCACCGTGACGGCCCAGAGCGGTATCAGCCATATCCTTCGCCTGAGCGGCATACACAGATCGGCGTCAGGCGATCCTCCTCCGTTCTACTCGTTCGGTGTGACGAAAACGATCGACGATCCGTTTCCGTTTTCCGAACTGGAAGGGAGGATGACGACCACTCAGGCGTTGAAGGTCGCTGAAGTCTCCTATACATCATCCAATACCGCCGCGACCATCCATTTCGCTGCCAATGCTGCGGGAACCTCCGATCCGTTTTCTTTTCACTGTGAAGGCAGCTCGTTTCCCTATTATCTCGCCTTTAAGGCGACAAATCCGAACCGAAGTGTCGAGCAGGTCGCTCCGGGGCAGACGTTCGCAACGGAAATCAAGCCGGTTCAGTCACCAATCGATTTGACATTTCTTGATATGCACGTCCTTGTGGGAGACCTAAAGATCTACCTTCCCGCCAATCAGGTTAACCCGGCGGAAGGCGTATACACTGCCACGGTCTACTGCTTCGTAACGCCTCAATAAAGATGAGCTTCTTAGAAGCATATCAAGTGTCTTTTCTGAACATGAATGCCGATAATAACAATTGGCAACCTGTTTGCGTGTCGAATCTGCAAACAAATTGCCAAGCATCTTGATGGAATAAACAAGATACAATAGGTCGGGGCGAAAGGACTCGAACCTTCGATATCCTGCTCCCAAAGCAGGCGCCATAGCCACTAGGCTACGCCCCGAATGCGTTTTGAGTATAGAGAGTTGCTCTCATTTCCGTCAAGGGGTAGGATGAAGCCATGAATCAAGCGTTTGAAGTATATAAAAGACTCGATGAACTATCACCGCCCGAGATCCGATTCCTGGATGAGCGGGATCCTTTTCGCTTTCTGATCAGCGTCATTCTGTCCGCCCAGACGACCGACCGCATCGTCAATATTGTTACCAAAGACCTCTTTTCCAAATACCCCGATGCACCGTCGCTGGCAGCGGCGGACCTCAAGGATGTGGAAGAGATCGTCTATCCCACCGGCTTTTACCGAAACAAGGCGAAGAACATCATCGCCGCCAGTAAAGCGCTCGGCGATGAAGCTGTGCCCGACACGATGGAAGAGCTGATTACGCTACCGGGGGTGGGGCGCAAAACCGCTTCCTGCATTCTGGGGGATATCTACGACAAGCCGGCGATCATCGTGGATACGCACTTCGGCCGGGTTGTTCAACGGCTGGGAATCACCGCGGAGAAGGATCCAACGGCGATCGAGCTGGATGTGGCGGGGCAATTGGAGGGGAGGTACCACTACCGTTTCAGCATGATCGTCAACCTCTTTGGGCGAACGACCTGCCACGCAAAGCGGCCGCAGTGCGAGACCTGTCCGCTCAACGATATATGTCCGAGTGCAGCCTTCTTTCTCGACCAATACGCCAAGAAGAACCGGTCGTCTCCATGACCGCGAAGCTCAGGGAGCGCAAGGCGAGCTCCGCCCGTTCGTACTCAATATCCACGGTGCCCAGGAAAATACCGTGAATCGGCCACGAAGTTTGAAGCGACTCGCGGGTTCTGTCCAAAGCCGTCGAATCAGCTAACGGGAGGTGGAGAATGCCGTTGGTATAGCGGGCCGTGCCGCTGACGATAACCGGAAGCGGAGGGGATGGAATGATATGGGCAGCCTGGTCGGAACCGGGTCCCAAGATAATGCATGGTTCCCAGACCAAAAGCGAACGATCGCCACACAGCGCATAGAGTCGATTCCGTTCTTTTTCCAAAGCGATGCGAAGATCTTTGTGAAGACGAAGGATATAATAGTCCTGCATACCTGCAGTATAGATGATTCCTGGAGTTTCTGCATGAGGAGAACTCCTAATCAGGTATCGTTTTCGCTGAACAACAACACAAATCCTCCCGCTCTCTTTACACATATTCGGGAATTTGATATGTTTGCCTAGGTTGGAGTTGGGCTTTGTTTCACTGCTCACGGGAAGCCGTTTTCCCGGACAAAGATGATGAGACTCCGATAACTTGTTGAACTTGTAGAGAAGGTGGATATAGCAATGGCTCGCAGATGTGAATTGTGTGGAAAAGGGACTGTTGCAGGAAACAGCGTCCCGCGTAAAGGTCAAGCCAAAAAGAAGGGTGGTGTCGGTCAGCATATCGGCGTTACCACCAAGCGTACGTTCCGCCCCAACCTCGTGACAGTGAAAACAATCGTCAAGGGAACACCCAAGACGATCAAGATTTGCACTCGTTGCTTGAGAAGTGGACGGGCCGAACAACTCGCATAGAGAGTACGTCAGCGCAATTGCAACAGGGCCCTTTGGGCTCTGTTTCAGTATATGGAGGATAAATTGTCGTGAATCTGCTGCGAATCCATGCCTTGGAGGCTCACAACGTCGTTACAAAAGCGGGCTTGGAAAAGCTTCTTCGGATCCTTTCACCCGAAGAACAAAGCGTCCTCGTCATTTCCTCTTTGGGCAATGAGGCGTTGGATGTAACAGATCTTCTGGTTCTCGCCAAAGCCCGGGATGAACGCCTGTGGTCAATGGCCGAAGCCCGACTGAGCTCCTGGGAAAACATGGTCGAATCCGTCTTGGATGTGAGCAACTCCGTAGTAGCCACCATTAAAGAGGGGTTCGACAATATTGAAGATCTCCTGCGATCGGTGTGGCTCGTCGGGGAGGTCAGCGACGACGTATACTTCTACGTCAAGAAACTCTCCGCCTCGTGGGTGGCGATGATCGTTCATTCCTTCCTTCAGAGCGTCGGGATCAAAAGTGAGTATCTGGAGTACAGCAGCGTTGGAACGCGGGTAACACACACGGTTACCGTGGTCTATTGCGAAGAAGGAGAGAGGAGAAGCGAATATGCAGCAGCGCTTCTGGCCTCGCGCCTCGGAGCGAACGGAGTAACCTTCTGGAATTCCACGTCGCTTCTGAAAAGCGCCGATGACGGCGATGTTCCTTCCGCACTCGTCATTCGAGCCCTCTCGTATGCCGAAGCGACCGAACTTTCCTACTATGGATCGCCGATCATCCACCCGCAGTCCCTTCTGCCCGCCATTGAAGCGGAGATCGAAGTGACGCTCCGCTGTTGGAACGCCGAGGATGATCCCGGAACGGTCGTCAGCAAAGAGGGCAATCCGAACAGTCCGTACAAGGTGAAAGGATTTTCAACGATCCGAAACGTCGCCCTGGTGAACGTCGAGGGGGTGGGAATGAGCGGGGTGGTGGGGATCTCCGCCCGCCTGTTCAGCGCGATCCGCAAGGCGAATATTTCCGTCATCCTGATCAGCCAGGGATCCAGCGAATACTCGATCTGTTTCGCAGTCTACCAGGACAAGATGGAAGAAGCGGTCCGCGTCGCCCGGCTCGAGTTCAAGGAAGAACTCGAGAATAAGAAGATCCACAGCATTGAAGGCCACGGAAATCTGGCGATTCTTGCCGCCGTGGGACAGAAGATGAGCGGCCAGCGCGGCATCGCCGGGAATTTCTTCTCCTCCTTGGGGAGGGCGGGAGTAAACGTCGTTGCGATCGCTCAGGGATCCTCGGAGACGAATATTTCAGCGGTCATCCTCCAACAGGATGTTCGTAGGGCTCTTCGTGCTCTCCATGCCCGATTCTTCCTTTCCCGCCAGACGCTCTCCGTCGGATTGCTCGGACCGGGTTCGATCGGAAGCGAACTGCTTTCTCAGATCGATGCCCAGCTTGTCCGTCTTCGCGAGCAGTTCGGCCTGGCGATTCATATCCGCGGGATTGCGAACTCGAAGAAGATGCTTCTTGATGATGAAGGGATCGATCCGGGCAGCTGGCGAGATCGCTTCGGGAAGGAGAGCGTCGATCTGGATCTGACGACTTTCGCCACCCATATCAGCGCGACCTACTTCCCGCACTCCTTGATCATCGACTGCTCGACGAGCAGCGAACTGGCCGGCCACTACGCCGGATGGCTGAAAAACCGCATCCATGTCATCACGCCCAACAAGAAAGCGGGAACCGCCGAATACTCCTACTACAAGGAATTGATGGATGCATGCCTCAGTACCGGCAGCCGGTTCCTCTATGAAACGACGGTGGGGGCGGGGCTTCCGGTCATCTGGACCCTGAAAGACCTGGTGCAGACCGGTGATCATGTCCACCGGATCGAAGGGATGCTCAGCGGTACCCTCGCCTGGCTCTTCTCCACCTATGACGGATCGGTTCCGTTTTCGACCTTGGTCCGTCAGGCGAAGGAGATGGGATACACCGAACCCGATCCTCGAGACGATCTTTCGGGGATGGATGTGGGGCGAAAGACGGTGATTCTCGCCCGCGAGCTGGGCGGCAAGATCGAAGTGGCCGATGTGCCCATTCAAAGCCTCGTTCCCGAATCCCTTGAAGGAGTCGGCCTGGACGAGTTCATGGAGCGGCTGGAGGAGATCGATCCGATCATCGAACAAGCGTACCGGACCGCTCGCTCAAAGGGAGAGTTCCTCCGTTACGTCGGAACGGTGGATGAAGAGGGGAACTGCGAAGCCCGCCTCGGTTCATTCGGACCGGACCATCCCTTCAGTCAGGCGACGGGGACGGACAACGTGATCCTTTTCGTCACCGATCGCTATCGGACCCAGCCGCTTGTGATCAAAGGACCGGGAGCCGGCAGGGAAGTGACCGCAGGAGGAGTCTTCAGCGACATCCTTCGCCTCTCATCCTATCTGGGCGCCCGGATTTAGGAGAACGGACGATGAAGTTCATTTCAACGCGCGGCAATGCCGAACCGATCGGAGCAAGTCAGGCGATCATGCAGGGCTTGGCTCCGGATGGGGGGCTCTACATCCCCGAATCCTTTCCCTCTCTTGCTCATGTGAATGTCCATGAGATCTCTTCCTATCCCGAGCTTGCCTATGAAGTGCTCGCCCCCTTCTTCGAAGGCGATCCGCTTGCTCCCCATCTGGCCGAGATCTGCGTCAACGCGTTCACCTTCCCCGCACCCCTCGTTCAATTGGAGGAAGGGCGGTTCGTCCTTGAACTGTTTCACGGACCGACTGCGGCGTTCAAGGATTTCGGGGCGCGGTTTTTAGCGTACTCGATGGAGCAGCTGCTGCAGCTTCAGGATCGGAAGCTTACGATCCTGGTCGCCACCAGCGGTGATACCGGCGGGGCGGTGGCCGCGGCGTTCGCCGGTCGAAAAGGGATCGACGTCAAAGTGCTCTTTCCGAAGAATCGGGTGAGTGCGCGCCAGCAGCACCAGCTGACCTGCTGGGGCGGAAACATCGAAGCGTATGAGGTCGACGGTTCCTTCGACGATTGTCAGGCGATGGTCAAAGCCGCCTTCATGGACAAGGAGATCAGCAGGCGATGGGGCCTGTCCAGCGCTAATTCGATCAACCTCGGACGGCTTCTCCCTCAGATGGTCTATTACGTCTACGGTGCTGTTCGGGTCCAGGCGGCGAGTGGCAAGAAGCCCCACTTCATCATCCCCAGCGGAAACGTGGGGAACAGCTGCGGGGCGTACTGGGCGAAGACGATGGGAGCTCCAATCGAATCGATCACCCTCGCCCTGAACGCCAACCGGACGATCGTCGATTACCTGAAGAGCGGCGAGTATGCCCCCCGCGCTTCAATCGAAACGCTGGCCAACGCGATGGATGTCGGCTCTCCGAGCAACATGGAGCGGCTTTTCGCGCTCTTCGGCGACCTTGCGACGATGCGCCTGAACGTGAGCGCCCACAGCGTTGACGATCCGGCGATCCGGCAGACGATCAAGGAAGTGTATGAGCAGTATGGGTACATCATCTGCCCCCATACCGCCACCGGAGTGCGGGTTCAAAAAGACTTCGTTTCGGAATCCCCTTCGATCGTGGTGAGCACCGCCCACCCGGCGAAGTTTGAAACGGTGGTTGAGCCCCTCATCGGGCACGTTCTTGACGTGCCGCCCGCTCTTGAAGAGATTCTGAAAAAAGAGACGCGCATGAGATCGATCGGGACCGACTACCTCGAGCTGTTTCAGTAGATCAGCGCGGTGGTCGGCGCCTTCCGAATCGCCAGAGCGGTTACGCTGCCTACTTTGAAGACCTTCTCCATCCTCGCTGTGAACCGATCGAACAGAGCGATCGGTACATACGCCTGAATCGTTCCGGCGAACCCGCCCCCGTGGACGCGCACCGCCCCTTGGCCTTGAAGAATCTCCTTGCCGAGGGCGACCGCCAAACTGAGACCCTGCTCGGTGGGATCGATCGAAGGGTAGAGGTTCTGCAGGAAACAGAAGGAGGATTCACCGCTCTCGTTCACCAATTCCAGATAGCGCTTCATGTCATCCGCTTCGAGAGCCTCCAGCATCTTTTCAACTCGTTTGTTCTCTTCAAAGAAATGGAGGGCCCGAAGGATCGAACGATCGTTCTGCAACGAGGAGCGAAGATCGGGCAGCTGGGACAGAAACCGTTCCTCGGAAACGAATCGTAGATTTTCTTCGTCAAAGAAGGAGGCGACGGCGCGCATCTCGATCGGAACGGAGGCGTACTCGTGGGTAAGGTCGGCATGGTTTCCTCCCGTGTCCACGATGACCAGCCGATACCCCTTTTCTTCAAAGGAGCAGGAAACCTCCCGGATCAGCGGCGTTTGATCCTCAAAGTCGATGCCGATGATTCCTCCATAGGCGCAGGCAAGCTGGTCCATCAGTCCGGAAGGCTTGCCGAAGTAGGTGTTCTCGGCGAATTGCCCGATCTGCGCCAAGTCGACCGGTTTCAACACATCATCGTTGTATAGATGGTTGAAAATCGTTCCGCACAGCACCTCGATCGCCGCCGAGGAGGAGAGGCCGGAACCTTTCAGCACCTTGCTCGAGGTGTTGGCGCAAAAGCCGCCGATCGCCAAGTTGCGCTCCTTGAACGCAAACGCAATACCCCGAACCAAACTCTCGGTGGTGTTGTACTCCTCTTTCTTTACGACCAGATCATTCAGATCAACCGTTACCGGGGGATACCCTTCGCTGATGATGGTAACAATCGAATCATTTCGTTTCGTAACGGCGGCGATCGTATCGAGATTGATCGTGGCGGCGATCACCCGCCCCTTGTTGTGGTCGGTATGGTTTCCGCCGAGCTCGCTGCGGCCGGCGGTGGAGAAGAGGATCGGATTCTCTTCGGAAAACAGCTTGGCATGGGTTTCGATCAGGGTCTGATACCGCCGGTCGTGCTCCGCTTCGTCATACACATTCCCATAGAATTCCGGATACCGCCGGTGCAATGCACCGTTTTGGACTTCACGTACCGTCGCCATGCCGATCCTCCCTCGTCTGTAAAAAACTCTATCGGTCCCTCCTGCTCTTGTCAATCTGAGGCAGGAGAATCATTTTCCCTTTCAGGAAGGGTGGTTGAAGAATCCTTCCTTCTTGGACAAGGGTCCTGACCGCTTCCTCGATCTCCCGGATCCGCCAGGTGGAAAGCGAGCCGGAATAGAGAACACGAGCATCCTTTTTTTGCAGAACCAAGGCAAGCGTATAGGGGGTGTACTTCAGCGGATTGAAGAAAATGGTGCGCAGAATCGGCCGTTCCCCCTCCCTGAGAAGAATCCGGTGATTCAAGCAGACTCCACAGCCGAAGCAGTGCTCGAGCTCTTCATCGATCAGCGAAAGCAGGAGCGAGCGGTAGCATTGTTTATGTTGGTTGAAGATCGGAAAGAGGGTTGAAGAGAGGTCGGCTTCATTGATCAGAACGATCGATCGAGCCGGCAGGCCATCCCGCCCCGCCCGTCCGCTTTCCTGCAGAAACGCAAGGGCGTCGGAGGGGGGAGAATGATGGATTACCGTCCGGATATCCTTTTTGTCCATCCCCATCCCGTAGGCGTTCGTGGCGAAGAGCACCCCGTCGGGATGGTGGAAATACCATGATTCAATCATGTGCCGGGCATCCTTTGGAAGGCCGGCATGGTAATGGCGGGCATCGAGGGTCGGATTGGAAATCCGGCAATACCGGGCGAGCCGCTCCGTCAAAGCACGGGTCGGGGCAAAGACAATCGCCGGCCGGGTCGAGGGATTGTGCAGGAGGGTAGTGATGGCGCGGGACTTTGAAAGGGTTGGATAGGAATAGTAGGCGATGTTTTCCCGGTCGCTTGAACCTCGAACGAGGTGGGCCGGCTTTCCGGTGAAAAAAAGGGTGTTCAATAAGGCGATGACCGCATTGTCGGCGGTGGCGGTGAAGCACAGGGTCTGCTTCGGCCGAAGATGGGCGATAAGGGAGCTAAGCGTCTTCAGTGCCGGCCGAAACGAGGAACCCCAGCGCTCGATCGTATGCGCCTCATCGATGACGATCATCGAGATGGGGATGTGCAGCAGGGCGGATAGCACACGAGGATGGGCCAATGTTTCAGCGTTGGTGACAAGGGCGCGGACGTTCGTAAGATCGGAAAGAATCTCCATTCGTTCCTTCTTCGACTGCCCTCCTTTGAGGCAGAGGACGGGGATCTTCGCCTCCTCGAACCTTCGCACCTGATCACTCATCAAGGCCAAAAGAGGATAGACAATGATGGTAAGACCCGAGACCGCCAATGCGGGAAGCATGAAGCAGAGGCTCTTTCCGCTTCCGGTGGGCAGCGTCACGATCATCCCGGGGTGGGGGTTCTCCTTCTTGTCCTCTTCAAGAATTCGTTTAATCACCAGATATTGGAAGGGCCGCACCGCAGTGATGCCGAAGCGCTCACGGGCAAGGGAGGTGATGTCATCCATACCCCGTATTCGCAATCAGTTGCCGGTTCGCATCAGCTATCTGTCGACCTCGCTGCGGTCATGCGCCGGGGGCGGCGGGGGAGCGATCTCATCCAGTCTCGTTGCGATTTCTTTTGTGATCTCAAAGTCGAGCGCTTTGAGGCTTAGCCTCAAGTGATCCTCGTTCGTCGGTCCGATGATCGGGGCGGTAATCGCCTCGTTGGCAAGAACCCATGCGGTGGCAAGCGTCGCCTCCTCGACGCCCAGGGATCCGGCGAATGCGGAAAACTCCTTGGCCAGGGTGAAGTAGCGTTCCTCAAGATAACGCTTCGTGTACATCGGGTTTTCGACCAGCCGGCCGGTTGCAGGCTTATCCTCATGGGTGTATCGACCGGTCAGAAGCCCCGCTCCGAGGGGGCTGTAGGAGATGACGCCCAGACCTTCGCCTTTGGCCATCGGAAGGATCTCGATCTCGCAGATCCGCTTTGCGAGCGAGTACATCGGCTGCAGGACGTCGATCCGGGGCAAACCAAGCCGAGCCGCTGCCGCGTTGAGCTTCATCGTCTGATAGGCGCTGTAGTTGGAGACGCCGAGGCTGAGGACCTTCCCGCTTGTCACGAACCGTTCCAGGGTGCGCAGCAGCTCCTCCTCGGCAACGAGGGGGTCGTATTGATGGAGGAAGTAGATGTCGACATAGTCGGTCTTCAGGCGCTTCAGCGATCCTTCCAGGGCAAGGCGCAGGCTCTTGGCGTTGGAGCCCTTGTCATTGGGGCCGCTTCCCATCGCCCCAAAGCCTTTCGTCGCGATGACGACCTCCGAGCGTTCATCCCGGATGAAGGAGCCGAGGTACTCCTCGACTTCACCGCCGGAATAGATGTTCGCCGTGTCGAAGAAGGTGATTCCCGCTTCCCGGGCTTTCCTGTAGAGCCGCTCGGAGCTTGAGCGATCCGTCCGGCTGACGAAGCCCATCGTGCCGAAGCACAATTCGCTTACCATGATCCCGCTTCTTCCCAAAGGTTTGTACTTCATCTGTTACTCCTCATAGTCACACAGCTTGTTGCTTAAGGAATCGACAATTTTCTCGAAGGTGAGCGTCTCCCGCCTGTAGAGCGTCTGCTTCTTGATCATCGCGTCCAGAGCCGAAGAGACGTGCAGTTCGGCGATCCAGGATTCGGGAAGGTGATCGAAGAGTACGCCGGCAAGTCCTCCGTACAAGGCGCAGCGAAGGCGGGCCGATCCGCCGCCCTTGGCAAGGGCGATCATCCCGTCCTCGAAGGTGGTGGCGTGCTGCAGGGCCGAGAATACCGCAAGAAGGGTCGGACGAAGGTGCAGAGTGTTGACCGCCTGCGGGTTGATGACCTCCTCCGAGTTCCGCGCTCCCCGGACAAGCGATTTCAGCTCGTCGTTCAAGGTCCGGCTTCTCAGCAAAAGGAGAAAGAGCTCGTCGACCGTTTCCGCTTCCCGGAGGATGAGAGAGATGAGCGTTTGACCATAGAGATCTGCCGCTTCCCGGACGATCGCATTGGCCGAGGTGAGGGCGGCTTCTTTTCCCGCGATCATCTTGGAGTCGGAACGAAGAGCGGAGAGAATGCCGCTTGTTACGGATCGGCCCAGATGAAAGACCCGCTCTCCTTTCTCGATCGGATTCGAGAGCGCCTGTTCAAGCAGCGGCTCGAGGAAATCGGGTTCTTCCTTGATGTAGCGCCTGTAGGTCGAGCGGAGATGGTCGTAATCGACGCGTTCCAGCTCCAGAAAGGAAAGGGCGAAGAGGATCGGAAGGTCGGAGACGTAGCTGCCGATCCCGCAATGCGGGACTTCCTTTTCAAAGCTGTAGACTTCCGCGAGTTCTCCAAGGGCTTCGACCCTCTCGGGCTCCATCCCCTCGGTCTGGCTGCCGAAGCCGTCCCCGAGACACCATCCAAGCAACGCCAAGCGGATCCTCTCTTCCATCATCGGTCAAGCGCACCTCTTACAGGGCCCCCTGACTGAGTTCTTCTTGAACCCGGGCCAGATCGAAGGGGATCGGAATCTCCTGCGGGCAGAGCGAGACGCACGTCATGCACCGGGTGCAGGAAAGCGGTCCTTTGTCACCCATTGATTCCCAGCGCTTTCTGATCTGTTCGTACCGACCGAACAGGCGGAAGGTGTTCCAGATGTTGAAGGATCCGGGAATATCGACGCCGAAGGGGCAGGGCATGCAGTAGGAACAGGAGGTGCAGCCGTTGCCGAGCCGGCTTCGCAGATGGGAGCCGACTTCCTCCAAGGCGGAATGCTGTTCATCGGTAAGCGGTTGAGGATCGGAGAGGGTGGCGATGTTTTCAACCACATGCTCAAGCGTTGACATGCCGCTGAGAATCACCGGGACGTTCCTGTGTTCGGCGACCCACCGGAGGGAGAGGGCAGCGATCGAATCTTCTTTCGCTACCTGCTGAACCTGTTCTTTCAGATGAGGGGGCAGGGAAAGGAGCGATCCTCCCTTGATCGGTTCCATCACGATGACCGGAATCCCGTGCTCGGTCGCCAGTTCATACCCGGCCCGGCCCGCCTGTTCTTCGATGTCGAGCCAGTTGTATTGGATCTGGCAGAAATCCCAGGCTCTTGAATGAAGGATGTATCGGAAGTCCTCGAAGCTTGAATGGAAGGAAAAGCCGAGCTTTTTGATTCTGCCCGCCTGCACCTCTTTCTCCAGATAGGTGATGACTCCCAGGTCGACCATCTTCACATAGGTCTTTTTTCTTACCGAGTGGACGAGGTAGTAGTCGAAGTAGTCGACCTTCAGCCGCTTTAGTTGCTCTTCAAAGATTCGTCTTGCGTCGTCAACGGATTCGACCAGCCACTGGGGAAGCTTCGTCGCCAGCTGAAAGGAGGCGCGGTCATAGTTCTGGAGGAACTCGCCGAGAAAGGGTTCGCTCTCCCGGGCATGGTAGGTGTAGGCGGTATCGTAATAGGTGACTCCGTGCTCCATCGCATAGCGAAGCATCTCGGTAGCCAGCGGCCGATCGATCTTTCCTTCCTCGGTCTGCGGAAGGCGCATCGCGCCAAATCCCAGAAGAAACGGTTTCCTGCTCATAAAGCCTCCAACATCAAGAGGAAGTGTAGCATATTTTCATGAAAAGTACTTTTGAGTTTACAAAGAGAGAAAATATGTATTCAAAAGTTTTTAGGGGTATAACCGGAAAAACTCTAGAAATATATGAAGTATTTATGGTTATAACCCGAATAACTTTCCGCCAATGAGGGTTTATTGGCAGAAGGGATGCATCTTGCTAGACTGTACCGGAGGAAAGACAGTATGACTATGCGATTCCTGAGTTTTTTACTTGCTGTCGGTCTCTGTATTTTCTTTATCGTTCAAAAGAGATTCCGAAGATGGAACAAGGCGGGCTTGATTCTTGCTTCATTCATCTTGATGGTCGTCATGGCTTGGCGACTGCTCTTTCCCTTGCTACCGCCGCCACAGCCTACGGGAACGTATGATGTCGTAACCGAAGTGGCATTTTATCACTATGAAACCGAACGTTCGGACATGGCTACCTCTGGTGATACCCGGGAAATTCCCGTCAGGGTATGGCGTCCAAAGGATGCACAGGCACAACATCACCCTCTTTTTATCTATTCTCCGGGGTCTTTTGGTGCCGAAGAAGCCAATGAGACGCTGTTCTTGGAACTGGCGTCCCGGGGCTATGTCGTGATGGGCTTAAACCATCCGTATCATTCCTATCGAAGTACGCTCTCTGACGGGAGGAAGATCAGGGTGGATTCGGTATTCATCAAGAGCGTCATGCGTTCACAGGGTTCCAAGGATTTGCCGAAGACCTTAACCGAATTACGAGTATGGTCAAACGTGCGGATTGATGACATCAATGCCGTGCTTGATCAGGTCTTGGACTCGCAGTCGGATCATCATGAACGGTACATCGACCGCAGACGGATCGTCCTCTCGGGTCATTCCCTTGGCGGTTCCGCAGCGTTGGCCGTTGGACGTCAAAGACCGGAAGATGTTCAGGCATTGGTGATCTTGGAGGCACCGTTTGCGTCGGATATCATCGGTATCGATGATGATCGGTATGTGTTCACGGATGAGTGGTATCCTTTGCCGGTCCTGCATATCTATTCGGACGCTTTATATGCCCGACTGGGTGAGATCACGACATATGGAATGAACGTGCGGTTGATGAAGAGCGGTCGTCCGATGTATGTGAACAAGCATATCTCGGGTGTCGGCCATTTCGGATTGACCGATATGAGTCTGGCGACACCCATTCTCACGTATCTGCTGGATGGCGGACTGAACACCCGTCCCGCTCCGGAGGCTCTCCTGGAATTGAACGGGTATGTGCTTGAGTTTCTGAACGCTTACAACAAATAGAAGTGTGTTGTTCTTCCCCAAAACGACAAGCACTCATCGTTTTAGGGGTACCGCAAACATACCAACCATCATCCATTTCATCTTCGGTATCTTATGAACAATATCATGTTCTTATCCGAGAATGATCGGGATGCCGAGAATATCTCAGGCTTTCTTCAACCGTCTGGTCCCCGCGGTCTTCAACGCTGAGTTCAAGCACCCCACTGGTGTGATTGTGCGCCACGATGATCGCCATCGCCCGTTGAGTGAGCGCTTTGATGAACACCTCTAGCAGTAGCTGGCTTCCAATACGTTTTAATTTTTCCATTTGTATATGAGCAGAAAGTTGCACCAATCAAACTATAGGTACATTCACTTTTTGACAAAGAAAAACCTCAAAATACTGCTAGGAAATCTACATTAAGGGCTATTATTAAGCTCTATTAGAAGGTATTCTCTCACTCCCTTACCAAGAGGTCTCTTGTTAATATGAAAGCGAGTCTGCTTCATGTTTTGCATTAAGGAGGAAATAGCGCTTCTAAAATATTGCGATATTCCGGATATTTAGGGGTTGAATAGGTCAGTTATTGGCCTTGATACAAAAAGTAATCCGACAAATTAGAAACCCACTATACCTTTTTATATATCACTTGCAGTAATGAATAAAACACTCTTCACACAATAACTGGTTTCTATGAGTTGTTGTAATCTTTGTTTTCTCTTTATGGTGATACATATTGGATATGATATACTCCAAGCATAGATTAGTGAGGTAATATGAGGGCGAAACGTAAACTTTATAACAGTTCCATCACAAGAGTAATGCCTGTCTTTCAACAATTAATTCATAAGAAAAGTATGGATTGGATTCCAACGATCTTAGAACTATGTAAATCAGATTATAGGAAAGAGCTAGCCCCAAATACAGGTTCAATTTGCGATTACTCACTCCAGAAAAGACCGTATACAGACTCTACATTGAAGCAACTAGGAATCAATTCCATTGATCTCGAGAACTGTTTTGAATTTCCATTGTCGCCTCCTATAAGATTCCTTGAATGGCTGATTCAAAATCCTTTATTCATGAAATGGCCAAAGGACAAAAAGTACAGTGAACAGACTGAATACAAACGAAGAAGACTGCTCAATAACGATCCTACAGTAATCTCTGAAGCATTAATATTGCTTAGGAATAATCATGTTAGAAACCCAAATCGAGACTGGTGGGTCTTTGAGGGTTTCACAAAAGTTGATTGTCTAATCGAAACTGAGAATCTAGTTTTAGCTATTGAAGGTAAAAGAACAGAAGAAGGTCCTTCCTTATCAATCGACTGGTATCCGCAAAGAAACCAACTAGTTAGGAATCTTGAGGCTCTCAAACAATATGGAAAGAGTAAGGAATATGCTCTTATCCTCATTGATGAAGAAGGGAACTATCAACTTGAGGAGTCAATGTTCATAGCAAGTCTTCCCCATTTTTCATCAGAGGAGAGGACTGAGTTGAGAAAACACTATCTTGGGAATATTACATGGAAGCAAGTTTGTATCGCCACAGGAATTAATTACTCAGAACTACCAAACACTATCAATGATCTTATCAATCATTAAAAACATCATGTCTCCAATTGAAAGAGTCAGTTAATTCGTTTCGGCTACGAAGCCAGTATATATTTTTCCAGTTTAGGACGAGCGAATAATAGTCACTTCCCTCCAGAACTCTCTAATGTGCGTAGATACCGCAAAAAGGTTAATAAAGACCGATGATAATGGGATAGCAACCAGTCTTACCGCACTGTTATATTTAAAGAAGAAGTTTACAAGCTTTTTGAACCTGCAAATTCAACTTGGTGTGGATTGTTAATCCAAGTGAGGGTGCTGTAGCGAAATGGCGGTATTGTGTTCAGCTGTTCATAGGAACGGATGAGATCGAGCAGCTGTTCACCGTACTCCTCCGGATGGTAATGGACGCAACCGAGCAGACGAGACCCGGGTGCATGCATCAAAGATTTTATTCTATCGTTGTAGTTGTGGCCGATGATAATGATGTTTTCTGGATAAGGTAGGTATGGCACCATTGAATCCATAAGGAAGGTAGTTTTTTCATTGAATGAAATACAGATGTTCCTTTTCCCAAGGTTTGGAGCAACGATTCGGGCAATCTGATCTCCTGGCATCTTACGTAACATTTCAAAATCGAACTGCACCACATGGGAATCATCAATCGTAGTAACGTTTCTTAGCTTATCGATGATTCCTGAGATTCTCTGTTTGGCTAACGGTCCAGCGGTCTGTACTCCAAACACAATTATCTTATCAACCTTGCCATTCCATTGTGAAGACACATAGGGTAGCAGATGCTGCCCAGCGAAAACTCCTGCATGATAATTGTCAACGCCGAAAAATGTGCTGTTCGGAAGAGCGATGTCTATAGAGATGGTTATGATTCGTTTACGCGAGAATCGTGAAGTAATATAATGACCAGTCTCGTAATTTGTGATATAGAGAATCAAGTAGTCGATATGCTCGGCCATCATAGCTTGCACTCTGGAAAGAATGTTTTGGCGCTCGTCGGAAACACCGGCCTCAATTAACGTATACTGTGATCCAGTGCTTATAGCTCGTTCTATACTGTGTCCCAAGGTCTTTGCATCACTCGTACTGGATACGCTGTAGAGAAATCCCACCTTTTTCTCATTATTCCCGCTTAAGGTTCTCATCATGTTACCTTTTCCGCAGATGAAGACCGGAAGAGGCAATTGTCTAAGCTGATCTTGGAGAGCACTAGTTCCTTCATTGTCGACAAGAAGTTTCACCGTTTCACGGAAGATAGTCGGGATAACAAGAATATGAGGGTTCTGCTGGTTTATCTCCATCCGAGTGGTTGACAGGCAAAGAATTGTCTGGTCTGCAAGTGGAAGAACCATGGTGAAGTTCGAGACAAGACTTGCATGCTCCATGGTACACAAGGATCCATCGATCCCATTGATAGTGAATACGGCCATGCCGATTCTTTGGTTTTCGAGGATCTCAATGGCTCGCTCATGCAAAACAAGACGGTTGTCTTGAATATGGATTCTAGAGGGAAGCATGATTGCAGGAGCTTTGTATACCCGCTCCATGAGAGTCTTGATAACCCGAGGTTCTGGGGTAAGGATTGATACATTTGCCTCAAGCGATATATGGGCGGCGATATAGATTGAACCAGCGCTGTCATCAAGATATATTGTCTGTCCCGGTTTGATTATTTCCAAAACCCGGCGGGCTATCTTCTCTTCCGAACTTCCCAAAACCTGAGGTCGATGCGCTATCGATTTTCGTACAGAATTTTCGCGGTCGAACAGAGCTTCTCCATGATTAAGGATGATGGTGCTGTTTTCCCTCAATTCCTTCAGATCATTACGAATTGTAATCTGGGATACTTTGAATTGTTTCGCCAAACTGGAAATCCGCACCCTGTCCTTGGTTTTAATAATTTCCTCAAGTGCTACCAAACGCGCTTTCTTGTTCATCAGCCCATTTTCCTTGAGATACGTCTGAATCTTATCAACATCTTGTACTTGGACTTTTCCGTAACTACGGGTAATGAGCCCAAGTGCTTCAAGTTCGGATAAATCCTTACGTACTGTTTCCTTGGTAACACCTAGTCCCCTAGACAATCCAGACGTATCGAGCGTTCTTTGGTCAATCAGGAGGTTGAGAATAGTTTTGAAACGGGCCTTCTTATTCATGACTTAATCATACTAGATAATAAATAAAAAGAAAATAAATATAAATATAATTTATTAATAATATATTATTATTTATTATATAATAATTTATATAAATATAAAAACATATATAAAACAATGTATTATGCAATTAATAAATTTGACAGTTGTGTTTTTCACTTCTAAACTTATTGTATTGGAAGAGAAAAAGCTATCTGGAAATTGATCTGATTCAGTAAAACCATGTATTGGATACGGTTCGCAGGACCGAAAAACATCTAAATGAGGAGAAGATCATGAAAAAAGTACTGAGCGTGTGTTTGATATTGGTGTTGTTGGTTGCAAGCGTATTTGCTCAAGGTACTCGTGAAACCAGCGGAAAGATTCGAGTGGGATTTGCAAACATCAATGAAAAAGGATCGTTTGGAAAGATGGTGCTGCAGAATATGAAAAAGGTTGCAGCTGAGCGCGGATATGACATCATCACCGTTGACAACAACTCCGATGGTGCTACTGCTGTAGCGAATGCTGATACGCTACTAGCGATGGACATTGACTACATGATTGAATTCAATGTAGACAAATCGGTTGCACCCGTTATCATGGAAAAGTTCAATGCAAAAAAGATACCGGTGATAGCCATTGATATTGAACATGAAGGTGCAATATTCTTTGGTGCGGATAACAAGCGTGCCGGTACTCTGGCAGGGGAAACTGCTGGCGATTGGGTCAACAAGAATTGGAATGGAAAGGTCGACTATATCGTGCTTATCATCCAACCCGTATCAGGTCCTGCTGTCGCACCTCGTGTTGAGATGTTCCCGCAGGGATTGCGAAATAAGGGTATTGCATTTGCAGACTCCCAAATTGTTCGCATCGATGGCCAGAATGATGCTCAGTACACACAAGCCCGTTTTGCAGACTTTCTGTTGGCTCATCCGGAAGCTAAGCGGGTAGCGGTTGCAACAATCAATGATGTGGCTGCGAGCGGCGTCTATGCTGCAGCAGAAACCGCAGGAAGGGCTGACCAAATTGTATTGGTGAGCCAGAATGCCACTGCAGACTTTGTCGAGCCTATGTATGCACGTAATGGTAAAACCAACTGGATAGCATCCATAGCATATTTTCCGAACAGATATGGCGAATTCGTTTTCAACTTGATCGACAAAATGGTTGCCGGAGAAACGGTTCCACAGAACAACTACATCGACCATTTGGCTATTACATGGGACAATATTGCAACCTGGTATCCAAAAGATAATCTCCCTTGGAAGGGGCTCTAAACTTCACAACTGGAGTATCGGTGCAAATAATGCACCGGTACTCAACAATAATTACCGTGGGAGAGTGTAAATGACGGATTTAGGGTTGGGAAGTACCATTATATTGCGAGCTATGGGGATTACCAAACGATTTCCTGGGGTGCTAGCATTGTCCGATGTCGACCTAGACGTGTATAGGGGCGAGGTTCTAGCGTTGCTTGGTGAGAATGGGGCAGGAAAATCTACACTCATCAAGATTCTCTCGGGGGTGTATACATTGGACGAAGGGACAATCGAAATGGAAGGCCGCTCTGTGCGATTCAATACTCCTTCAGAGGCGAAAGATGCAGGTATTGGGATCATTCATCAGGAATTGAACTACGTTGCACCTGTTTCTGTGGCCGAGAATCTCTACATGGGTGAGATACCACGTAAAGGCTTGTTCATCGATTATCCTGCATTATATGCAGGAGCTCGGCAAATTATGGAAAGGGTGGGAATAGATGTAGATCCACGAAGATCCATCGGTTCTTGTACAGTCTCGCAAAAACAGTTGCTTGAAATTGCAAAGGTGATGAGTCATGAGGTGAAAGTGTTGATTATGGATGAGCCTACATCAGCACTTAATGATGTGGAAACACAGAACTTGTTCAAACTGATAAAGCGGGCTGCAGCCTCAGGGATATCAGTAATCTATATATCGCATAAACTGGATGAAATCTTTGCGTTGGCAGACCGAGTGGTGGTATTGAGGGATGGGTGCGTAACTGGGAAGTTCATGGTTGCAGAAACAACTCGCGAGCAGTTGATCGCCACGATGGTAGGCCGAAAGCTTGAGACGTTGTACACAAAGACTCCTGCAAAGCCTGCCGATGTTGCAATCGAGGTACACAGTCTTACAAGCAACCAACTGCATGACATTACCTTCCATGCACGAAAAGGTGAAATTTTTGGAATTTATGGATTACTTGGATCGGGACATCAGGAAATCGGAAGCGCAATCTTCGGTCAGACATTGATTGAGAGTGGAGAGATTGTTGTGGATGGTAAAAGTGTGGTGATTAACTCTCCTCTGGATGCATTGCAGCATGGGATTGCTTATGTTCCTGCTGAACGAAAAGTTGAAGGTTTGGTATTGAACAACACAGTCCGGGTGAACATACTCGTTTCTTTTTATGCAAAAGAGAAGCGCAGGAAAGTGATTAACCGAAAGTTTGAACAAGGGGTGACTCGTAAGTGGATTGACAGCTTGAGGATCAAGACTCCCAGTGGTGAAACAATCACTGAATCACTTTCGGGTGGAAACCAACAAAAAGTGGTGTTAGCCAAATGGTTGGAGCTGGAACCAGATGTTTTGATTCTCAATGAACCTACTAGGGGTATCGATGTGGGTGCCAAGGCAGAAATCTACCGGATTTTGGATCAGCTGTGCCAGCGTGGCAAATGTGTCATCATGATCACCTCAGAGATGCCCGAGCTACTTACGATGTCCGATCGAATCATGGTGATGCACAACGGTTCAATCAGCGGATTTCTTGATGCATCGGAGGCATCACAGGAAGCTGTGCTTACGTATGCTATTGGAGAATGATCATGGAAGCGACAATCAAAGATCTCAAGGTGAAAAGTATTTACAAAAAGCTGGTCTCCAGCCCGGATGCTTCTTCATTGATAACAGTTTCAACAGCGCTACTCGGTCTGATTTTGTTTTTCTCTTTTTCTTCCCCGTATTTCTTCAGTAAGACGGTATTCCTGAATATCGGCATGTATGCCGCAATCATGGGAACGCTTGCCTGTTCAATGACATTTATCAATGTGTCCGGCAATATTGATATCTCTGGTGGTTCACAGATAGCTGTTGTTGGAATGGTAACTGCAGTCTTGATCAAATCCGGTAGCATGCCTCTCTGGCTGTGTGTGCTGCTCGGTGTTGCATCGGGCACAGTATGCGGAATGATCAACGGATTCTTCATCACAGTAATTAAGGTAAATGCATTCATCACTACGATTGCCACTATGCAGATGCTACGAGGAATCGCCTATCTAATCTCCAATGGGCAGACATTGGTGATTTCAGACCAAAAATTCAAGTTCTTGGGCAGAGGATATGTATCGGGCATTCCCTTCACCTTGATTATGCTAGTAGTGTTCTACATAGTTTTTCATATCATCTCACGAAATACAGTGTTCGGTAGGACAATCTATATGATCGGGGGAAATCCACTAGCAAGTTTCTTATCTGGTATCAGGGTTCAGCGGATAAAGTTTATTCTCTATACATTGAATGGGACGATGGCCGGGTGTGCAGGTATCATGCTTGCATCACAATCGGGAGCAGGCCTACCTATGGCTGCCATGAACTCAAACATGCAGGCATTATCGGCGGTCATTTTGGGAGGTGCAGGATTGTCGGGCGGTCGTGGGACAATCTTGGGAACTTTCATCGGAGTCATGGTGTTGTGCACATTGATTACCGGGATGACAATGCTTTCGATTTCTTCATTTTGGCAAGACGTAATTGTCGGGGTGGTCTTGTTGATATCAGTCTCCATTGATGCCATCAAGAGCGGTAGCCTCAAGCGGAAAATCTAGCTAGCCAGACATCTGTGGAAGCTAGGTTGACTAGTTTTAATCTAGTGGAAAATATCAAATAATGTATGAGGTGTTCCATGATTAGCAGACTAAAGGAACGTACTGCACGTGTAGGTTTGTTCGGTGTGGGTTTTGACACATATTGGTCGCAGTTCACAGAGTTGAAAGGGACTTTGCTTGGTTTCCATGCTGAGCTAAACAGACAGATTGCCGCAAACGGGGTAGAGGTAATCGACTTTGGGATGGTCGATTCGAATGCATTGGCATTTAAAGTGGTTGAATCGATCAAGAGTGCACGCTTGGATGTTTTATTCTGTAATATGCTGACGTATGCTACCAGTAGCATTGTTGCACCCATCCTTCGTGATTCCGGGATTCCCTTGGTATTGGTGGCGTTGCAGCCCCGTGCACGCATGGACTACTCACAAGCAAACATCCAGCAACAGTTGGAGAATGACAATATCTGTTCGGTACCGGAATTCACCAGTGTTGCTATCCGCTTCGGGAAACCCGTTCAGGATGTGATCATTGGTTGTTTGTATGATGACGAGGAGGCGGCTTCAGAGATTGCACGTTGGTGTGATATTGCAAAAGTACTACATGATTTGAAAGGTGCACGTTTTGGTTTGATGGGCCACGTACTCGAGTCAATGTACGATATGCATGTTGATCCTGTTACTGTTACTTCGGTATTCGGAGTGCATGTGCCGTTGCTTGAGATTGATGATGTGCTTCAAATTTATCGGGCTGTTTCCGAAAAAGATATTCAAGTTCGGATGGATCTGATTCTTGAAATTTTTGACACTCCCGATCCCGAGAGTGATCCGTTGACTATGAAGCTCACTGATGAGGATCTCTACCAGTCGGCAAAAGCTTCTATTGCTCTGGAACGATTTGTAAAGGAGTACAATCTAACTGGGCTGGCATATTATTACAACGGGCTTCCAGAGTCGGAGCGTCAGTTGCTTGTCAGTTCATTTATCGTGGGTAATTCAATATTGAATGCGCAAGGTTTCCCGATGTGCGGAGAGTTCGACCTTAAAACCTGTATTGCAATGTTCATTATGGATAGGCTTGATATCGGAGGAAGTTTTGCTGAGTTCCATCCTTTTGATTTTGTGGAAGATTTCATTTTTGTCGGGCATGACGGACCTCATCATATCGCAATTGCTGACGGAAGGCCGGTATTGCGTAGCCTTCGCAAGTATCATGGAAAGCCAGGTAATGGAGCTTCTGTTGAGTTTAAAATCAAGGAAGGCCCGATTACTATGCTGGGAATGACTCAAGACTTCAATGGGAATTTGAAGTTCATTGTAGGGGAGGGCTTTTCCAAGGCAGGCCCAATTCCTCCGACTGGAAATACAAATACACGCGGTTTTTTCGAGCCGAATACGAAGTCCTTCATCAAACGCTGGGTAATGGCAGGTCCAACTCATCACTATGCACTTGGTGTAGGACATCACGCTGACACGATTGAGAAAATTGCAAAAGTATTTGGCATCGAATGTGACGTTATACGCTGACAAGGTTGTATACCACCCTGTTTTGAATGGAGACAACACCAGCCACAGGTTCATGCCGGTGGCTGGATTTTGCAAAGATTCAAAAATCGATTCGTTAGTTGACGTAAAGTTTTCCATTTTATGTTATATGACCAGAAGATAACGTTAGGGAAAAATGAGCTACTCTGTCAAACTTGTACTCGTAGTAAATCAGATACTATTTAAGGGCAATCCAACTACTCTAAACTCTTTTTACTCACTTTCCAACCCTAATCTCACCCCCATTTTTGAAAGTGAATCGAATGTCATCCTTTGCATAAATGGTCATGTGATCCAACAAGCTGAACCAAAGCTCATCTGAATATTCAGTGATCATCGATTCATGGTCGCTTAGGCTATTGAGAAATCTCTCAGTTTTAAGAGCTCGATGCTTCTGATCCTTTATTCTAGTTTCCAACGCTGATACTTGTTCGGTAACTTTGATGTACCGCTGTTGAACCTTGTCAAACTCGGAAGTGATGATATCTTGGTCCAGGGCAACAGTAGCGTTTCGCCTAGTGATGCCTTCAAGCTTCTTGGACAACACAACCCGTTCTTGCTGCAACTCATCGATCTTCTGCTTCAAGGGTATGTTATCAAGAGCTTGGTTCTTTATAAGGTTGAATTCTTTGAAAAGCTCGTCCTTGTTGGCTAAGAGCATATTCACGGCTTTAAGGAAAAGCTCTTTGACCTCTTCATCGGTGATCGTAGGGGTGGTGCATATATTATCCTTTACCTTGTATTTGCCATTGCACTGCCACAGCTCTTTCCGATATTTATCGTTGGAATGCCAGATTTTTCGGCCATAGTTGTTTTGGCAGTCTCCACAGCGGATTCGACCCGAGAAAGGGTGGTCGGGACATGCGCCCAACATATACTTCTTGCGATAGGCGAGTTCACGTTGCACCAAATCAAACACATCAGGTTCAATAATCGCATCGTGGCTCTCTTTCACATAGTATTGTGAAACTTCCCCTTTCTTTACTCACTTTCCAACCCCAATCTCACCACCATTCTTGAAAGTGAATCGAATGTCATCCTTTGCATAAATGGTCATGTGATCCAACAAGCTGAACCAAAGCTCATCTGAATATTCAGTGATCATTGATTCTTGATCGCTTAGGCTATTGAGAAATCTCTCGGTTTTAAGGGCTCGATGCTTCTGATCCTTTATCTTTGTTTCCAACGCTGATACTTGTTCGGTAACTTTGATGTACCGCTGTTGGATCTTGTCAAACTCGGAAGTGATGATATCTTGATCCAGGGCAACGCTAGCGTTTCGCCTAGTGATGTCTTCAAGCTTCTTGGCCGGAACTACCCGTTCTTGCTGCAGTTCATCGATTTTCTGTTTCAGGGGTATGTTATCAAGAGCTTGGTATTATAGGAAATTGTGCTTTAGAGGTGTTTTTTATCATAGATGCTTCTATTTTATAAAAGAATAGCAATTTTGCCTATTTCAAACACCGTAAAAGCAGATAATTATAATATCAAAAATGTGAGTTAAATTGAAGTTCTTATTTGTTTAGGTCTTATTTGTTTAGGAGGAGGAAAAATGAAAAAGTTCGTTAGTTTTTTTCTAGTGATGATGATGCTTTTGCCGTTTGCTCTTTTTGCAGGCGGGGTATCGGAAAGTGGTACAGTCATAGCAGAAAAGAAAGAACCTGTTGCTCTTTCCTTGGCTATGAATGCTTCATGGGGAAATCTTTGTCCGCTATCTGGGACTGCAAGTTATGATCAGTACATTTATGATGCATTGTATGAAAAGCTTGTATTCATAACCGGAGATTATGAATTGACATCTCGCGCAGCGGATTCATGGGCTGTAAGCGGCAATAATACCGTATTTACTTTTCATCTCAATAAAAATGCCAAGTGGTCAGACGGGACGCCGGTAACTGCTAAGGATTGGGTTTTTGCTGCTCAGATGGCAACCAATCCTGATTTCGCCACTCCTAGAAAGAGCCTTTATGCAGCATATAGTGGAACAGATAAATCCGGAAATCAACTTTCTGATAAGAGTGTTGGATGGAAAGCAATAGATGATTATACGCTTGAAATTACTCTTAAAGCTCCGCAAGACATAACGGCTTTCATGATTACGAACAATAATGCAATCTTCCCAATGCCCGTACATGTTTTAGGAATGATACCTCCGGGTGAACTGCTTAAGAATGCATATTGGCAAAAGCCGCTTTGTTGCGGACCGGTGATTTTTGAATCTCAAGTCCAAGGGTCAGAACTGCAGGGCAGGGCAAATTCGGATTATTATCGAGGTAAGCTGCAATTTGACAGTGTTGTGTATCGTGTAATTACACAGAATTCACTCGCTGCTGCATTCCTTGGCGGAGTTCTTGATTTCTCATTCAATACCATGACTTTTGAAGATGTGATGGCTACCATTGGTTCAGGAATGGTTGTTGAGAACTTTACCAAATCTCCATTATCAACCGGTGTCATGGTGTTTAACAGTAAAACGCTCACAGATGCAAGAATTCGTCAGGCAATACGTTATTGTATTGACCAAGAAGCAATTAGCCAAGTTATTTATTCTGGAGAGAGCGTAATTTCTGCGATGCCTACAGTACCGACCGGTGCTTACTATGATCCCAAATATGAAGTCTATGCAGAATACAACCTTGAAAAAGCAAAGGCGTTGTTCGATGCTGCTGGTTGGGATTATTCTAGAGTTTTGAAGTTTGGCACACCGACTGGCCCGCGTGCTGATGCAGCTGCGATAATCCAACAGTCACTCACAAGCATAGGTGTCAAATCAGAAATTACCACAGGTGATGCTGCGACAATACTGGCGAATGAAAGGAATGGCGTGTACGATATCGGACTTGTAAGCTTCACGGCTTTTACGAACGATCCATCAACCATGACGTCCAGCTTGTATCAGTATGCATATGGTCTTGATGATACTTTTAACAACCTGTCCGCTAAAGTTACTTCAAAACTCACCACTGCTGAGAGGGTTGTCGAAGCAAAAGCGTATTTTGACCATTATTTCCAATATTGCCCAATGGCGAACATCTATAAAACACCGATGTATTATGTAAACAATATCAAGTTCTCAGGTTGGGATTCAACCGCTTCAGTTGCAAACTATAATACCAACTACATTGATTTTGTGAAAAAATAGAGATTGTTTAGGACGTTACAACTGTATTCCGCCTGTAGTATGGCGGAATACAGTTTCTCATAGAAACAGTTTTGATTTTTTCCGATATTCTGTTGGGGAACATCCGAGATGCTTTCTGAATGAATTGCTAAAATAGTATATATTCTCATAACCACATTCAGCTGCTATGTTTCCTATCGATTGATCTGAAAGAGAAAGAAGGTGTTTGGCAGCAGTCATCTTACGCTGAATAATATATTCAAACGGGGCCTGGCCGGTGTCCTTCTTAAAGTGCCTAATTAATGTGGATTCGGAACAGGAGGCGCATCTAGCCAACTTTTCCAACGTGAATGATTCTTTAAGATTTTTTTCAACATACTGGATCACCATCTTTACTTGAGGAGATAGTGAGTCTTCGGAATCAGCCATCTTTTCGTTCTGCAAGTAGTACTGAAGAAAAATGTCATTCAGAACATGTTGTTTCATCATTACTGCAAAGGCATCTTTTCTTTTTCTAAGTTTTCTTAACATATCGATATTTGACTGGGCGCGTTCTTTATTGTCCAACCGGATCAGCCCATGGGGAATTTTCATGGAGAGAGGATTTTCTTCATGAAGCGAAAAGTATAGGAGTTGGCATTGCAGTGGTTCTATGACATGTCTACGGAATCTATTTATGATTGGGAAAAAGATCAGATCATCGGCTTTTGCAATAATTTCCTTTTCGTTTGTAAATGAACACGAGAAACTGCCTTTGTCGACAATAATCAAAGCATTTTGGGGTTGGTGCCCTTCTGTGATTTCAAATTGGTCACGATATAAAACAACATGACTTTTGAGAATTATCGGTTCCATATCAGCATTGTAGCATTATTTTATAAATCATTCGCAATTTATCTCATTTATTTTTCAATATCCGCCCTGTAAAATATAAATTAAGAAAGAAGGAGATATCGTATGAATGAATCAATTGAACTACCTGTCAACAGAGAATACGATTGTGATGTTCTGGTAGTTGGTGCCGGTGTTGCCGGATTTACTGCCGCTGTCTGTGCTGCCCGAAGAGGAGCAAGAGTCATTCTTGTTGATAAAAACGGCTGCATCGGTGGTTCAGCTACAACCGGTTTGGTAGGGCCTTTTATGTCAGTGATGGATCCAACAGGTAATTTCCAAGTTGTCAAAGGATTCCTTGATGAGTTCATACAGAGAATGATCGAGAAGAACGGGGCGATACATCCTTTGGAATGCCGTGGCGGGGATAGTTACAGTGCCTACAGAACACCAGGCCATATTGGAGTTGTTCCCTTCAATGCCGAATGTTTCAAATTTACTGCAGAAGAGATATGCAATGAGAGCAAAGTGAAAATCCTTTATCATATGTTGCTTGTTGAAGTAAGCGTTGACGATGATAAGAGGATAACACGAGCCTACTTTGCAACTAAGAACGGAATATACTCTATCGCCGCAAAAGTCTTTATTGACACCACCGGAGATGCGGATCTTTCAAAATTAAGCGGGGCAAAAATCCTTTTCGGAAATGAAGAAGGCAGGACGCAAGTATCTTCATTGTTCTTCATCGTTGATAATGTTGATAAAACACAGCTTGATGCCTATATGGAGAAACATCCGCAAAGTACAGACCATAAAGCCCGATTTTTCATTGATGAAATTGCAAAGGGGAGACAAGATGGGACCTTCCCGTGTGGCAGGCATGTGTTTTCAGCTTTCCAAAGCCCGAATGGCATGTGGCGAATCAACATGACCCAATATGATGATCAAATTGATTTTAATGATCCAGAACAAGTTACCGGTGCAGAAATAGAATGTAGAACTCAGATTCCAAAGATAATTTCTTTTCTTAAAACCCATGTACCCGGTTTCTCCAATATCCGCCTTGTACATTCATCTGAAATGTTGGGCGTTAGAGAGAGTGGAAGAATAGAGGGAGAATACTACCTGACCGGAGAAGAAGTAGCTCAAGGAACAAGCTTCCCGGATACCATAGCGATTATCGGCGATTCTATCGACATACACACCAATTCTAAATCGATTTATGTAACGAGCAGTCTACCGGCACACATCCCGTACAGGTCTCTTCTGCCCAAAGGCATTCCGAATCTCATTGTTGCCGGAAGATGCCTTTCAGCAGACCAAATAGCTCACAGCGCTGTTAGAGTGATGCCTCCGTGTTTTGCCACTGGCCAGGCTGCAGGAACTGCAGCAGCAATTGCAGTCGCATCACATACAGACCTTAAAAAAATTGATATCCCTGAATTAAGAAAAGCATTGAGTGAAGATGGAGCTTATCTCGGATGATGGGGGCGCAGCGATGGTAAAGTATATAATTAAAAGGATTCGCGTTAGCATTTTAGTATTTATAGGAATTACTTTTCTCATTTTCATGCTATCGAACCTAGCTCCAGGCGGACCACTCGATCTTCTCACCTCCGAAGCAAATCTGAGTGATGAGGCTTTGGAAGAATTGAAACATTCACTGGGACTGGATAGACCTGCAATTGTCCGATATTTCGAGTGGCTGACTGATTTTTTCAAAGGAGACTGGGGGACTTCTTATAAGTACGGTACTTCGATCTCCCTTCTTATTTCACAAAGAATCGGGCCAACTCTACTGTTGATGGGAGTATCATTGGGCGTTGCAATCCTCACAGGTGTGCCTATAGGAATATTAGTCTCAGAAAAACCCTATGGAATGCTTGATTATACAAGCAATACGATTGCATTCCTCGGGCAGGCCATTCCTACTTTTTTTTACAGCCTAGTGTTGATGTATGTTCTTTCAATCAAGCTTAAATGGCTACCTTTGTTGGGAATGCATACAACAGGAGTTGTTTCGATCGGCGATACCATTAAACACCTTGTCATGCCTGTTATGGTTCTGTCTTGGCGTTTCACTGCTACATTCATTCGCCATACCCGTGCTGCAATGCTAGAGGTCAAGAATTCAGAACATGTAAAGACTGCAAAGTCCAAAGGTATTCCTTATTCTGCTGTAGTTATCAAGCACGTATTCAGGAATGCATTAATCCCGATTGTTACGCAAATAGGCTTACAGGTTCCACTCCTCATAGGGGGCTCTGTGGTTGTGGAGCAGATTTTTTCATGGCCCGGAATTGGCAGTCTTTTGGTGACGTCAATAGAGAACCGCGACTATCCGGTGATTATGGGAGTATCTTGTTTAGTTGCATTAGCGGTATTAGTCATTAATCTATTGCTTGACGTACTGTATGCCAAGCTCGATCCTCGTATTTCCTATAAATAGGGTTTCAGGAGTAATTGTATGGGGAAAAAACCACATCCGAGATGGGAAAGATTCGCAAAACACAAACTGGCGATGATCGGGCTTTTCACTCTTATTACATTAATCCTAACCGTGTTGTTATTACCTGTGATTTTGGACATCTCTCCCACTGCATTGGACAAGACCGCTTATGGAAAAGCTCCCAGTGCACGACATTTATTAGGAACCGATGACCTTGGCCGTGACATCCTTGCGAGAACGCTTTATGGTGGAAGAATTTCATTGGCAGTGGGGCTTGCTGCGGTCTGCATTAGTGCATTGATCGGTGTACCTTTAGGACTTCTTGCGGGATATTATGAAAGCACATTAGGCAGAATCATCATGCGGATTGCCGACATTTTCATCTCCTTTCCAAACATGGTCCTGATGCTTGTCGTAGTAGCGATGTTTGATTCATCGATTATCGTCTTGATATTGGTAATTGGGATAATTGGATGGCCAAGATATACAAGACTTGTATATAGCAGCACCTTATCTGTACGACAAAAGGATTACGTGGAAGCTGCGAAAGTAAGTGGGTGCAAGACACCAAAAATCCTGATAAGTGAAATTCTCCCGAATGTACTTTCCCCTGTATGGGTCACTCTTACGTTTGGTGTTGCCAGTGCAATACTGACAGAATCGACCCTTAGTTTCCTTGGTGTCGGTGTTCAACCACCTGCAGCCAGTTGGGGCAATCTTATACGAGAAGCATTGAGCTATTCAATCCTTAGCAGAAAACCCTGGATATGGATGCCATCCGGAATCTTGCTGATAATTCTGACTGTTTCTGTCAACTTCATCGGTGATGGAATCCGCGACGCCCTCGACCCTCAGACAAAGCTTTGAAGCGGGAGAAGGATATGGAAAGGATATTGGATGTTAAGAATCTACAAGTTGAATTCATGCTCAAGCGGGAATCCATCGCTGCAGTTGAAGATATAAGTTTCCATCTGGATAAGGGGAAAACACTTTGTATTGTTGGCGAGTCCGGGTGTGGAAAGAGTGTCACAGCCACGTCGATTATGCGTCTATATGATTCTTCAATTGCCAAGATTACCAAAGGCTCAATACTATTCAATGGCATGGATCTGGTCAAATGCAACAATAACGAGATAAGGAAAATACGCGGCAAAGATATTTCTATGATTTTCCAAGAGCCAATGACAAGCCTCAATCCCGTCTACACAATCGGAAGACAGATGATCGAGATGATTCTTGCTCATAAAAAAATTTCCAAGAAAGAAGCTTTTGAATATGCTGTTGAGATGCTGGATAAGGTCAAGATTCCTGAGCCAAGAAAAAGAATGAACAGCTTTCCGCATCAATTTAGTGGCGGTATGAGACAACGAGTGATGATTGCCATGGCGCTTTCCTGCAGACCTCAAATTCTGATTGCAGATGAACCGATCACCGCATTGGATGTAACAATCCAAAGGCAGATATTGAATCTAATCGAAGATTTGAAGTCGAGCATGGGCACATCAGTAATACTGATTACTCATGATATGGGGGTTGTAGCCGAGATGGCCGATGATACGTTGGTCATGTATGCGGGAAAAGTAGTTGAATACAACAACACGGATGAAATCTTTCGCAATCCACAACATCCATATACTCGTGGATTGCTTAAGTCGATTCCTCATATCAAGGAATCAGTTGAAATGTTGCCCACTATTAAAGGAACGGTACCAACGTTGACAAATATGCCCGATGGGTGTCGGTTTTCAAATAGGTGTCCTTATTGCTTTGAAAAATGTAAAGAAATCGATGCCCCATTATTTGAAATGAATGGTGGACTGACTAGATGTTGGCTTTACGGGAAGGATAAGTGACTATGGAAAAACAACTTCTGCACGTTGAGAATCTGAGAAAGGAGTTTGTCGTAAACAAGACTCTTATGGGGAAAAGCCTGACTATTCTCAAAGCAGTTGACGGAGTCTCTTTTGATATAGGGAAAAGTGAAATCCTCGGGCTTGTGGGTGAAAGCGGTTGTGGCAAAACCACCTTGGGAAGAATGATAGTCCAACTGACAGAACCAACAGACGGGAAAATAATTTTCGATGGAGAAGATATCACTCATGTACGTTCTTCCAGAATGAGAAACTTTAGAAAAGATATTCAATTCATTTTCCAAGATCCTTATGCCTCTCTCAATCCGCGGAAGACCATCGTTCAGGCGGTAAGAGCACCATTGGATGCTTTTAACGAAGGTACAATACCGGAAAGAAATGAAAGAGTGGCAGCGATGCTTGAACAAGTCGGTTTGAGCAAAGAATTTCTGAAGAAATATCCGTATGAAATGTCAGGTGGGCAAAGACAAAGAGTCGCAATAGCAAGGGCAATGATTCTTAGGCCGAAACTAATAATCTGTGATGAACCGGTGTCAGGTTTGGATGTATCTGTTAGAGCGCAAGTACTGAATTTAATGAAAACCCTACAACAAAATACCGGAGTATCATATCTTTTTATATCGCACGATCTAAGTGTTACACACCATTTATGTAATCGTATCGCCATTATGTATTTGGGAAAGATAGTTGAACTTGCCGATAAAGAAGATTTTTTCAGAAATCCTATTCACCCTTATACAAAAGCTCTTCTTTCTTCAATACCCCTTGCAGATAGGGATCATAAGCGAAATAGAGACTCCATTGAGGGAGATGTGCCAAGTCCTCTCAATCCTCCTTCAGGATGCAGGTTTCATACAAGATGCGTTTCTGCAAGTGAAATATGTAGTTGTGAAGTACCAGAGTTGATAGAGATTCTACCAAGACACTATGTCGCCTGCCATCTGGCAGAGTCATTTAAAGGGGGCAACAATTGAATTATCTTAATAAGCGTACTCAAGACCTTAGACAAGGCGCAATACGAGCAATGTTCGATAAGGCCAATACATTGACTGATGTTGTCAGCATGGGAATCGGGGAACCGGATCTAAAAACACCTGAAGGCGTTATCAATGCTGCCAAAATTGGTTTGGATTTGGGATATACTCATTATACTCCCAATGCCGGTCTTCCCATGCTAAGAAAAAGCATAGCTGAAAAAACACATGTAAAGAATATTGGCTATGATTTCATGACCGAAACAATCGTCACCAACGGAGGTATGGGTGGCTTATCTCTTGTCATGGCCACTATTCTTGATCCGGGGGACGAGGTGCTGATCCAAGATCCCCAATGGCTGAATTATATTGCCCAAGTAAAATACTATGGAGGGATTCCTGTCAGGGTACCTACAGAGCCATCACTTCGTTTTGAAATGCAACCGGAAGTGATAGAGTCTTTGATTACCAATAAAACCAAGGTATTGATGATCAATTCACCTAACAATCCCACCGGTTTTACCTATTCACGCACTACGCTTGAAGCTATCTCAAGGCTTGCAATCAAGCATGATTTGCTTGTGATTGTAGATGAAGTCTATAACACACTAACCTATGATGATGCCAATTCGTGGTGTATTGCTGAGTATCCTGGCATGAAAGAAAGAACGATTGTGGTCAACAGCTTATCCAAGAGCTATGCAATGACAGGTTGGAGAATTGGGTTTGTTTGCGCGCCTTCAATCATCGTAGACAAGATGACCATATGCCAAGAGAATTTTAATTCATGTGCGAATGCTCCCGGGCAGTATGCTGCAATTCATGCTTTGGAACACCCGGAATATTCTGAGGATTTGAGAAAGATATTTGCCAAAAGACGAGAATTCTCACTTGCAAGGGTCCAAACCATCGATGGCCTTGAACTGAATCCAATTTCAGATGGTGCATTCTATTTATTCCCCAGTATAAAAGCATTCGGGCTGAGTGATGTCGATTTTTGCAATAGGTTGCTCGATACACACAAGGTGGTATGCATTCCAGGAAGTGCCTTTGGCGAATGTGGATCAGGTCATATAAGGATGGCGTATACAATCGATATCGATGGTCTCTCAAAAGCTTTTGACAGAATTGAACATTTCTGTGAAAGCTTATGAAAAGGAATTGAGATTTGGAATACTATTGAAGGCATGTAATATTACTCTTGATGCACGGTCATAGAACATAAAACGTGATGTAAGAGGCAGGAGATTCAAAAAATGAGAGCTGAGGATTTTTTTAATCCAGAAGATACTGATTTCATCATACAGATCAGACGTGAGATACACAAACACCCTGAGTTGAAATTTGACCTACCTATTACTCTCTCTGTTGTGCGACGTGAACTTAACAAAATAGGAGTTCAGTTCACCGAAAGATATGGAAAGAGCAGTATCGTTGTGACCATCAACCCTGACTGTAAAGGGCCTACAATCGGTATCCGTGCCGATATGGATGCATTACCCATACAAGAAAAAACAGGACTTCCTTATTCATCTGTAGTACCTGGGGTTATGCATGCGTGTGGCCATGATTGTCATACAGCGATGTTATTGGGGACCGCAAAAGCTTTGAAAAGAGCTGAACATATTCTGAAGTGCCGGGTAAAGCTCATTTTTCAACCGTGTGAGGAAGGTCCGGAACTCGGTTCCTTTCCGATGGTCCAAGATGGGGTTATGGATGACATAGATTACATCATCGCTCTGCATATCTGGAATAAACTCGATACAGGATATGTCGGTGTCGCGATAGGAGAGGCAATGGCTGCCTGTCATTCGTATGAGGTTGAGTTTTTCGGAAAGTCCGCACATTCCTCCATGCCCCATACCGGGTGCGATGCCCTAGCGATGGCGGTAACAGCATATAATTCAATTTATCTTTTTAGCAGTAGAAGAATACCCCCTCTAAAGAAGCACACAATCAACTTCGGATGTCTACATGCCGGGTGGACGCACAATGTGATGCCAGATTATGCAAAGATGCTTTTTAATTTCAGGTGGTTTGATAAAGATCTTAATGATCAGTTGGATCTGGGGATTCGGGAGGCTTGCGAGAGTGCTGCACGACTATTTGGCGGAACCAGCAAGATTACCAGTCTGTCAGAGGGAAAACCTGTAATAAATGATGAAGCATTGGCAAGAAGAATTATTGAAAGTGGAAAGAATGTTCTTGGAGACGGGGGGGTGGTCATTCTTCCTCCCGAATTGAGTTCGGAAGATTTTTCAGAGTACCTGGCCAAGAAGCCTGGGGTATTCATCAGGTTGGGCTCAAGAAATGCAATGAAGGGAGCAACTACCGATGCCCATAATAATGATTTTACTGTTGACGAAGATTCATTCATACTTGGAAGCAAATTGTGTGTTCAGTTTGTTTTAGACCAATCGGATAAAGTTAATGTTGCTAGTGAAGGTATCAAGGTATAGTACGCCCGGTTATCAGGCAGTGATAGACCTTCGACTTTGTTCCAGAGATGAAGAAATCGAGAACCAATCTCAAAGTCTTTGCGCACAGAGACAAGGTCAGAAAATCATCTATGGTAACTCTAAGAAGAACTTCCCTCTCTGTGCGAGAATCGTTGAAGTGCATTCCCAGCCGTTATAGTACCAGCTTTGATTTCCTCAAAAAACCTCTTCCTATTGCCTTATGGTTGATTCTTCCGTTTCATTAAGACCGCAATTCCGCTATTCAAGACCGGCGATCCGTTCAAAGAGACCGATTAATCTTAAAACTCAATTCCGCACATGAAGACCGACTTTCATCACCATGATTATGAACAGGTGGAAGAGAAATCCGAGGACGAAGTCTACAAAGCTTTGTTTTCACAAAAACCGGTTTTCCTCAGAGAACCGGAAAAGGCTGACAGGAGATTGATCAGACCCTCTTACATCAACCCCTCCAAATCTTCTGCTCGCTTCAAGTCTTGAAGCTTGGCTTCCTTGAGCAATCCGCGACACACTCAATACCGCTTGACTAATTGCTTCCCGTTGATTCCGTTGAAGGCTCCTATCAACACTTGTAGTGGTTTGTTTTCATACGACAGACCCCCTTAAAATGAATTTCGCCTATGCGGCAGCGATTCAAGTTTGGGAAACAGGGTATAGTTTGTCAGTGTCCTTCTGCCTCAGCGGCGGCAGCCCGCGGGGGTGGACTACGGAGATCGAATTATGCACGCACTAGGACATTCCATAAAACCCTAGCAAACAATAATCCCTAGCAGGGTTTTTGAAATTCAATGGCTGGGTTGGGCTGTCGAACTCAGTCAATCGTAGTCGAGGACCCGATTCGATGGAACTTTAATTATTCATATACCAGATTTCTGAACCTACCGGTCTTCAATTGCGGAACGGTTTGGTCTTCCACCTGCGGAAGACCGGTCTTAAAACGGCGGAAAAATCAGTTGATTCGTAAATGATCTATAAATCCCTCTCCAAAACCAAGATTGAAATCTGGTAGGCTTCTCATGTGAGGCTAGGAATGCAGATCAACCTTGAATGGGAGGGGGATTGATTGAGCGCTTACGCTAATCAAACCACTCGAACCCGTTCTCCTTGGCCAGCTCGTTCACAAGACGGGGTAGGGTCTTCATCGGATAGACCTCGACCGGGATGTCGTCCTTGAGCATCGGTTCGACGATTCTCCATGCCTCGTTGATCTCCTCCATCGTGGGGAAGAGGCTCTTGTCGTCCAGGAGGATCTTTTCGAGGATTTGTTCATACGCCTCGGGGGTGTTTGCTCCGAAGGTGTCGCTCTGGCTGAAGCGGAAGCGGACCGGCTTGGATTCCCAGGAGGTGTTCGGAACCTTCAGGTTCATCGAGATGTCGATGGTGAGCTCGGGATGGATCGTGATGATCACCGAGTTGTCGGCGATCTTCTCATCGTGCATCACCTGCTTCGTCATGTTCTTGAACTTGATGTAGATCAGGCTTTTGGGTTCCTTCTGCATCTTGCCCGTCCGGACATAGATCGGGATGTTCGCAAAATCATAGCTGTTCACGGAGAGCTTGAACGCACCGTAGGTGGGCGTCTGGACGACACGTCCGCTGGCGGCTCCGAGGGACTCGTACCGACCCATGTGGAAGTCCTCGATCGGACTGATCGACTTGAGGACCTTCACCTTCTCGGTGGCGATGTCGCCGGGGGTGAGGGAAGCGGGCTCGCCCATCGTCAGGTACGTGATGATCTGCATGATGTGGTTCTGGATCGTATCCCGGACCACCCCGATCTTCTCGTAGAACCCGAGGCGCTGGTCGACCCCGTGCGTCTCGTCGAAGATGATCTGGATCGACTCGATCGTCCGGTTGTCCCAGATCCTTCTGATGATGTCGTTGTGGAAGCGCATCAGCAGGATGTTCTGCATGAACTCCTTGCCGAGGTAGTGGTCAATCCGAAAGATTTCCTTGTCGGCGAACGCCTGTTCGAGGATCCTGTTGTAGCGCTTCGCGCTCTCAAGATCGAAGCCGAACGGCTTCTCGACGACGATCCGCTTGGTGCGCTTGCAGTCACAGGAAAGGGCGTTGTCCACTTCCTTGATCTGATGGATCGCATCCTCGTAGAGGGACGGCTGAAGCGCCAGATAGTAGATGAAGTGGACGTTCCTGCTGCCCTTGATCTTCTCGGTGAGGCTGGCGATCAGATTGGGAACCGCCTGCTCCTCGGAGGTGTCGTAGAAGAGATAATCCAGATGGTCGGTGAAGCTCTTCGGAGCTTCCTTATCTATTGTCTCTTTGAGAAATTCTTCACGGTTCTTATATCTTCGCCCGAGAGCGAGAACTTCAAACTCATATCCATGCCCCATCAGGTTCCGATAGGCGGGGTAGAGCTTCTTCACCGCCAGATCGCCGGTTCCTCCGAACTGAATGATGATCGTGCGCATGGTTACTCCTTGAGGTCGGTGATGATCGTCGAATCGAACGATTCGGTGATGAAGAAGGAGACGGGAAGCTTCTTGGGATCCTCACCTGAAAGAACCCGCTTCAGAGCCTCCCGCTTTCCTTCACCAAGGAAGAGAAGAAACACCTTCGATGTGGCAAGGGTCCGAAAACCCCGGTAGGAGAGGGTCGTTCTTCTTGCTGGGGGCTTGGGACTGTCTTCGACGAGTAGCACTTGCTCCTCGGTTCCGTCTTCCGTATAGGTGCCGGGAAACAGCGAAGCGAAGTGCCCGTCTTCCCCGATTCCAAGGAACACCAGATCGAAGGGCTCCTTCGAAAGCGGTTTCCCGAGCTCGGGAATCGCGATCGGACGGGCAAGTCCTTCATTGAGAAGAGTGTCTTTGTTCTTATCACCCTCCAGGCGTTCATCCACAAGGTAGAAGCGCATCCGATCCTGCGTGTTTGAATCTTGGGCCAGAATCGCCCGGACGGCCGCACTCATGCTTCGGCCTCCGGCCAAAGCGATGTGGATGAGACCCTCAGGTTTTTGCTGCCTGATCGTCTCGATTTCCCTCTTGAACAGCTCAAGAAGTTCCTCTTGGTTGGAACGTCTTACAATCTTCATAGGATAAAGATACTCAAAAAAGCGGATCGGGGGTAGGGTGGTTCTTCTCGATGATCTCTCCCCGCTCATCGAAGTGGAACACCTCCAGGTTTGAGAGCGCCTCCTCGATGAACGGCTCGATCCCCATCGCCTCGTAGTGCTCCGTCGCGACCACCTTGTCCGGACGGGTGAGGGGGTGCTTGGGGCTGAAGAGGACGCAGCAATCCTCATAGGGAAGGATCGAGGTCTCGTAGGTGCCGATCTTCCTCGCCAGGTCCATGATCTCCTGCTTGTCCATCCCGATGAGCGGGCGGAGGACCAGCTGCTCGCTGAAGGAGTCGCTGAAGGAAAGCCCCTCGAGGGTCTGGCTCGCCACCTGGCCGAGTGCTTCGCCGGTGATGATGCATTGGCTGCCGGTCCGTTCGGAGTGCCTGTTGGCCAGCGTCATCATCGCCGCCCGGAACATCAGCGTCGTCTCGTTCTCCGGAGCGGTCCGCTTGATCTGGAGCTGGGCCTCCGTGAAGTGCGCCACCCACAGGCGCGTTCCCTGGAGATAGGGGGCGATGAGGGAGGCGAGGGTCTTCACCTTTTCAAGCGCCTCGTCGCTCGTGTACGGGTAGGCGTGGAAGTAGAGGCAGTCCATCTTCACCCCCCGCTTGGCGGCCAAAAATCCCGCCACCGGACTGTCCAGCCCCCCGCTGAGAAGGAGCATTCCCGCCCCGGCGCTACCGACCGGAAGCCCGCCGAGGCCTTTCTTCTGGGTCGTATACAGGTATGCCTTGTCCCGGATCTCGCAGTACAGAATCAGATCGGGGTTTTTCACATCGACGGTGAGGTCAGGATGGACCTCATGGACCGTTTTCGCCAGCTCGACATCCAGCTGGTAGCTCGTTAAAGGAAAGCTCTTGTCCGCCCGCCGGCTGATCACCTTGAAGGAGCCTTTGCCTTCGGCAAACGGACCTTCACCGATCGCCTCCCTGGCCGCTTTATGGATCGCCTCCAGCTCCTTGGGGGCGCTGAATGAGCGGCTGTAGCCGACGATGCCGAACGTCGTCGACAGGGCGGTGTCGACCACCTCCCGGGGACAGTCATCGCCGATCTGAAGAAAGAGGCGGCCCTTCTGCTTGGTGATCGTGTTGCGATACCCTTTGAGCTTGGCCTTGATGTTCCGGCGGAGCATGTTCTCGAACATCGGGCGGTTCAGCCCCTTGAGGGCGATTTCGCCGAGTCGGATGACGTACAGGGTGTTCATGGACTCTCCTTGGCGATCGTATTGATCGCCCGGGCAAGGGAAACGGTCTCTTCTTCGGTGTTGGAATCGGAAAAGCTGATCCGGATCGCTCCCCCTCGATGCTCGGGGGCGATCTCCATCATCTCCAGAATCCGCATCCCTTTTGCGCGGGCGTTGGAGGAGCAGGCGCTTCCCGCGGAGACGCTGAAGCCGCGCTCGATGAGCATCCGCACCATCACTTCCGCCGGAAGGGCGGTGGAGACGGTGATGATGTAGCGCGAAGAATGTTCTTTCGGGGTCAGGATCGTTGCGTGGGACTCCAAGGTTTGACGGAACAGGTCATTGAGGCGGGCTACATGCTCCGTCACTCTTTTCCGGTTGGCCAACGCTTCGACGAGGGCGGCCTCCATGCTTGCGATCCCGGCAAGGTTCTCGGTTCCGCCCCTCAGGCCCCCCTCCTGCCCGCCGCCTTTGGAAAGGTTTTCGATTCCTTCGGAGGTGTTGTAGAGGAAGCCAACCCCCTTCGGGCCGTGGAACTTGTGGGCGCCGAAGGAGGCGCTGTCCACATCCCAGGAGAGGAGATCGATCGGAAGCTTTCCGAGCTGCTGGGTCGCATCGGTGTGGAAATGGATCGCTCGGCCGGTGGTCTTCTCAAATTCACGGACGATCCTGACAAGAGCGGGGATCTCCTGAAGCGTCCCGATGGCGTTGTTCAGGCTCATGATCGAGACGAGGCGAGTTTTCGGGGTAAGGGCCTTTCTCAGGTCTTCCGGATTGACGAACCCCCGGGGGGCTCGGAGCATGATGATCTTCCAGCCTGCCTGCTCAAGAGCCCGCTGCTGTTGGATGATCGAGGAATGCTCGATGCCCGAGATGATCACTTCACCCGGACTCAGGCGCAGAAGAAGCGATTGAAAGACGATGTCGTTCGCCTCGGTCGCCCCGCCGGTGAAGATGATATGGTTCGGCCGGACATCGAGACTTTTTGCGATCGAAGCCCTCATCGCCTCCAGGTAGGCATGAGACTTTTGCCCTTCCGGGTATTTGGTGGAAGGGTTCGCCCAGTATTCAAGAGCGACATCCCGGTAGCGCTCAAGGGCTTTTGCACTGGGAAAGGTGGTGGCGGCATGATCGAAATAACCGGTGGTCTGCATGGTTCTCATTGTGCTGAAACGATGGTGATTGTTCAAGGGAAGGATTGACGGTTGTAAGCGAACGGGCTTTAAGGGTATAAATAGGGGTATGAAACCACTGATGACCGTCACGCTCGCCGGAGGCGCCCAAACCGAAGTTCTTCTTGCCGAGGATATCAAAGACCTGTCGGCGCATCTGGGCGACTATGGCCGTTCGGTCCTGTGGGTCTTCGACTCCAACACCAACAAACTCTTTCGCCAGCTTCCTCCCGCAAGAATCATCCTGGACAGCGGGGAGCAATCGAAGAACCTTACGAGCCTTGAGCGGATCATTTCCCTCGCCCTCGATGAAGGCCTCGGCCGGGACGGCCGCATCATCGGCTTCGGCGGGGGAGTCGTCGGGGACATCTCCTCGCTCGCCGCATCCCTCTATATGCGCGGATGCAGGCTGACCCTCGTTCCCACCACGCTGCTTGCGATGGTCGACGCCTCGATCGGGGGCAAGACCGCTGTGGACTTCCAGGGGATGAAGAACATGATCGGGACGTTCTACCCGGCGAACGAAGTCCTCATCTCGATCGACGTGCTGAAGTCCTTGAGCGAGCGGGAGTACAAGAGCGGGCTGGCGGAAGTCATCAAGCATGCCCTGCTCAGCGAAGACCAGGAGCTCTTCAAGCTTCTGCTCTCGCGAAGGTCCGAGATCCTCAACCGTGAAGAGGAGACGCTGATGAAGCTCGTCGAGCTTTCGCTTCTGGTCAAGAAATCCTACATCGAACGGGATCCCACCGAAACGAAAGGGATCCGAAAAGCATTGAACCTCGGGCATACCTTCGGCCACGCGCTTGAGTCCTCAACCCGGTTCGCCGCCTTCAGCCACGGAGCCGCGGTCGCCTGGGGCACCGTCCGGGCCCTTGAAGCGGGTGTCGCCCTCGGCATCACCGACAAAAAGTACGCTTCCTCCGCCTCCAAGCTGTTCGGCTCCTTCGGGTACGACCTCGATCATCGGATCGGACGGGGCGAGTGGATCGAGTATAAGAATCACCTCTCCAAAGACAAGAAGAAGCTTGGCGGAGAGGTCCAATTCGTTCTCTTGGGCGGGAACGGCAAGCCCGAGCTGCATCCGCTTCCGTGGAATCTGATCCAAGCGCTGGTGATGGAAAAGGCTATTGGGCGAGGGTAAGCAGCTTCGTGTAGATCGAAGAGACTTCCTTCGCCTCCTTCTTCCGGTCGCTATCCCTCAGTTCATCCTCCAGATGGAGCAGATGGAAGAGCGAGGTGTCCAACGCATCGAAGAAGTCGGGGTTGTTCGAAAAGCGATAGTTTCCGCTTCCGCTGGCTTCAAGGGTGATGAAGCCGAGGATCTCCCGGTTCTTCTTGCTTTTGGTGAAGCCCAGAAGCCACCTGAGATTGTCGATGAGGAGGCGGGCGTTGTCGATCGTGAAGACACCGGAAGGCGGATTGTCCAGAATCCCGAGTTCGGGCTTGAGCTTTCCGTTCAGCTCCAAGAGCGAGAAGAACTTGTCGTTGTAGTGGACGTAGAATCCCCGGTAGGCGAGAGCCGCCCGGAAGTTCTTCGGCCTTTGGGGCGAGCGGTCGTTCGCCTTCACGATCGAAGGAAGGTCATCCAAGGGGATGATGACCACCTCCTGCTGCTTCTTGGTCCGGGCCTTGATCGTGGGATACCGCTTGCCGTAGAGGTCGAAGCCGGCGGTGCCGCGCTGCTGGTCCCGTTTCCTGAAGGATTTCTCCTCCTGTTCTTCCTCTTTCCCTTTCTGTTTGGAGTCGAACGCCATCAGCTTTTTGGAAAGGCCCGGCTGGATATCCTCCAGCCACTCCTGTTCCAACGGGCTGACGCTCCGGGCGTAGAGGCGGGAGGTCTGGACGATCTCGCCTGCGATGATGAACCGGGGCAGGGTCTTGAACCACGCCGAGCCGGGATGGATGTAGATCTGGTCGACGGAAAGACTCTTGTACATCGTGCCGCGGGCCCGGATGCAGATGTACTGCGACAAGCCTTTGGCGATGCAGGAAAGATATTCCCTGACCGACCCGCCGCTTGAAAGGGGGAAGCCGATCTCCGAGCAGATCTCCCCCAGCTGCTCGTGGACGTGGACGATCTCCTGCATTCCCTGATGATCGAGGTAGTATTTCGTGCAGAAGTCCTGTCGCTGCTTTTGTTTTGCGAGGTTCGCATACTGCCTGAAGAGATTGAGGTACATCACGAAATCGCCGTAGGCGGAGGTGTTGAAGGAGCGGTGGGCCGCACGGCTGGCGTCCTCCTCGCCGGCGGGGAAGAGGAACGGCGTCTTCGTCGAGAGGAAGGCGATCGCGATCAGGACTTCGTCCAGAACGTCGGGATAGGTCATCATCGCTTCGACCACCACCCGGCTGTGCCGGGGCAGGAGCGGGAAGCGGACCATCAGCGATCCGATGCTCGTGAGCATCCGGTTCCTGTCGATCGCTCCGATATACCTCAGCGTCTCTTCGGCGCTCTTCAGAGCCTGGGCTTTCGGTCGGGTGATGAAGGAGAACTGTTCATAATCATAGATTCCCAGATCGCTCATCCGCAAAACGACTTCGCTTAAGTCGGTTCGAAGGATCTCCTCGATCTGATAGGCCGGCCGGCTCTGGTAATCCTCTTTGGTGAAGAGGCGGTAGCACGTCCCCGCTTGGGTCCGGCCCGCCCGGCCGCTTCGCTGCTCGCAGCTGGAACGACTGGTGGGCAGCGGCACCAGGGAAGAGGTGAAGTCCTTCTGGTTGTAGAAGTTGAGCTTCGCCACCCCGAGGTCGATGACGACGGTGATCCCGTCGATCGTCACGCTCGTCTCGGCGATGTTGGTGGAAACGACGACCTTCGTCTTCCCTTTGGAGGTGGGGGTGAAGACCCGCTCCTGCTCCTCTTTTCCAAGCCGCCCGTACAGCGGATAGATCTCCAGCTCCTCCTTGGGATCGGCGGCATAGAGCGCGTTGACCGCCGTAACGATCTCAAACTCGCCGCTTAGGAAGATGAGGATATCCCCCGATTGCTTCTTTGATTCCCGCTTGACGATCGAGATGATCATCTCCAGCTGGTCGTCGAAGGTCTGGCGGTGAGCGGGGGAGTAGATGACATGGACCGGATAGACCCGGCTGTGGATCGAGACGATCGGGCAGTTGTCGAAGAACCGGGAGAAGACCCGGGTGTTGATCGTCGCCGACGAGATGATGACCTTGAACTCCGGCCTTTGGGCGACGATCCGCTTGAGCAGGCCGAGGATGAAGTCGATGTTCAGGCTTCGCTCATGGGCCTCGTCGACGAGGATCACCGAGTACTGCATCAGCATCGGATCGTTCTTCAGCTCCATCAGGAGGATCCCGTCGGTCATCACCTTGATCCGGGTGGTGTAATCGGTGGTATCCTCGAAGCGCATCTTGTAGGCGATGAAGTTTTCCCTGTCGTTCAGCTGGCGCTTGATGAAATCGCACACGCTCAAGGTCGCGATTCTTCGCGGCTGGGTGATGCCGATCATCTTCTCGTCGGCATACCCCGCTTCATGAAGGATGATCGGCATCTGGGTGGTCTTTCCGCTGCCCGTCGGGCTTTGGACGACGATCACCTGGTTTTTGGAAAGAGCATCAAGGATTTCCTGCCGGTTTTGGTATACCGGCAGCTGCTTATAATCTATCAAGGCTGTTCCTTTTTCAACAACGCCACCGCTTCTCCGATCGAGACGACCGCATTGGTTCTGGTGCCCAGATCCCGGAGGGTGAACGATCCTTCCTCATCTTGGTCGAGGATGATCGCCGTGGGAATCGCGTTGGCTTCGGCCCATTTGTACTGGGCGGGGAGTTTCTTCGGTTCAAAAAAGAGGGCGACCTTCAGGCCGGCTTCCCGAAGCTGTTTCGCCACCCTGATCGCTTCCGGGTAGCGGCTCTTGTCGGTGTTGAGGATCAGCACGTCGCTTGCCCGGTAGTCATACGCACCTTCAAGGGCGGCAAGGAGCCGATCGAGGCCGATCGAGGAGCCGACCCCGGGCAGGTGGGTCTTGGTGTAGAGGGACGCAAGGTCGTTGTACCGTCCGCCGCTGCAGACCGAACCGATCTGCTCCGAACCTTCCAGGAAGGTTTCGTAGACGATGCCGGTATAGTAGTCCAGCCCCCGGGTGATGGAGGGATCGAAGAGGAAGCGCTCTTCAATTCCTTCAGCTTCCAGGTAGGAGTGGATCGTCCGCATCCGGAGGGTGTGTTCATTTTCCCCGCCAAGGAGAGCGACAAGGCGATCGAGCGTAGTCTCAAAAGGTTCTTTTTCATCCTCTTTGGAGATGTATGAAAGAATGGCCCGGGCGGTCCGTTCGTTTTTCACCAACGCGCGAAGCTGCTCCTCGGTTTCTTGTTCACCGATCTTTCTCAGCTTGTCCACGAGCCGGAGAATGTCCACGCTGAGATTCTCGACTCCGAGGTTGCCGAGCAGGGTGTTGAACATCCCCCGGTGCGCCACGTGGAACCGGGCGTGCTTGACGTTCATTTTTTCAAAGGAGGACGCCATCAGGGAAAGGATTTCCGCATCGCTTTCGGCGTTGTCGACCCCGACGATGTCGAAGTCGCACTGGGTGAATTCCCGATAGCGGCCCTTTTGAGGGTTTTCCCCCCGCCACACCTTGTCGATGTGGTAGCGTTTGAAGGGCAGGGCGAGCTCATGCTCGTGCTGAGCGAGATAGCGGGCGAACGGAACGGTCAGATCGAAGCGAAGCGCCACCTCCCGACCCCCCTGATCGGTGAAGTGGAAGATCTGCTTGTCCGTTTCTCCGCCGCCTTTTCCGAGGAGAATTTCCATGTATTCAAGAGCCGGGGTATCGATCGGGACGAACCCATAGGAGGAAAAATGCTTCTGTAAGGTGGACACAAGCGCTTCTTTCGGAATCTGGGCAGAAGGAAGACTGTCCCGAAATCCTTTCAAGACTCTTGGCTGGATGATCTCCTGATCCTTCATTACCCTGCTGCTCCTGTTGTGTTTTGTCGTTGGATGGTGTAGAAAGAGTGTAATACGAATCATTCGTTCACTGCAATATCCTCCCAATTTTCGAGATACCGATGCTGATAAGATATAAACAAGATGACCAGGGCAACACCCTTCCGATCGCCAACATCTATACCCAGGCGGAACACAAGATCGAAACCCGGAACATCGACCGCGATGCTCTGTGGGTGATCAAGAAGCTTCAGGGCAGCGGGGCCGAAGCCTACCTCGTCGGCGGGGCGGTCCGTGATCTGATGCTGGGGAACATCCCTAAAGATTTCGACATCGCCACCAGCGCCTCGCCTCGGCAGGTCCAACGGCTTTTTTACAATGCCCGGATCATCGGCCGGCGCTTCAAGCTTGTTCACTTGATCTTCAAGGACAAAGTCCTGGAAGTATCGACGTTCCGCAGCGGCGAAGAGGCGGAAGACGGATCGAACAACGTCTTCGGTTCGATCGAACAGGACGCCAAGCGCCGCGATTTCTCCATCAACAGCTTTTACTACGATCCATCCAACGGCCAGTTGCTGGATTTCAACGACGCGATGGAGGATATGAGGAAAAAGCGGATCAGCAGCGTGATCCCTCTGGAGGAGTCCTTCACCGAAGATCCGGTTCGGATGATCCGGGCGGTGAAATACGCGGTCATTACCGGCTTTTCATTGCGCTTCAAGCTCCGCGTCGCACTCAGGAAATACGCTCCGGAACTTTCACGGATCTCCTCCTCCCGCCTGACGGAGGAGCTTGTAAAAATCCTTTCAAGCGGCCATGCGGCGGAGATTTTCGCAGACCTTAACCGGTATAAGATCCTTCCCTTCATGATGCCGGCGTTCACGATCTACTGCTCCTATCCGCAGGTAAGAGAGAGCATCAGGGGGCTGGACAGCCGGGTTCAGGCTGCCAAAACGAACAATGGGGAAGAGATCGAATTCGCTGAGATGCTCAAGGCGCTCGTCGACCCCCTGATCGTGTTCAGCGACGCCTCGATGAGTCCGACCAATCGCTTCAAAGAGACCTTTCGCCAGATCAAGGTGCTGATCAGCCCGATGACACCCTCCAACTATGATGTGGAGCTCGCCGCGGTGCGGATTCTCTCCGAACGGGGATTCCGGACTCCCCGGAATGCGGTCCGCCGTCCGCCGCAACCGCAACGGAGGGGCGGGGCGAGCCCGGTGACCAGGCCTACCACCCCGAAACGGAAGAGACCGCCGGCGAAGCAACGAAAAGAGGCCTAGCCCCACTCTTCGATTTCGATGTGCACGCTGAAGACGAAGATTCCGCCGTACCGTTCCAATGAGTCGGCGATATATTCCTGAAGCTCTCTCAAACTCGTGGTAATCTGATGATGGGAAGGAACCCGGAGTTTCACCCTCAGCGCATAGCCGTCGCTTTCGCTTAAGACATGAACCGCTGTAACCCGGATCTGGCTGTCGAATTGATCAAGGCAATGGGCGACCATCTGGGTCAGCGCCGCTTCACTGACGGAGGTTTTCGAGTATTTGGAAAACTCCGGCCGGACGATCGTTTTTTCAAAGCCGGCGTTCTGCTTCCTGAACACTTTCGATTGTTTCGCTCTGCGGAATACCCGCATCGAGTCATAGACGATTTGGGGGTAGGTGCGGGTGATTTCGATGGAAGGGACCGGAATGACGTGTTTGCCTTCCGCGTAGCGGATCCGCATTGCCGTCTCGATCTGTTCCTTGGTGGCGATCTCTTCAATATGGAAGATTCGCTCGGGAGGCTGAAGCTCCAGGCGCTCGGCGATTTTATACACCATTTTTTCACTGGTGCCGATGATCAGGATTCTGTGGACTTTTTCTTTCTTGAGCGCGGTAAGGACCTCAAGGTAATGGTCTTCATCGCCGAAGACGGCGGTTCGGACCGCCGCGAGGATATGCTCCTCCCGCTTGGCGGATTTTCCGGCGATGATCCGGTCTCCCTTGATGAGGAGGCCGTCATCGATGATGTAGTCGATATGGTATCGCTCTGCGAGTATTTTGGAACGAAACGATTTGCCCGTACCGCTTTTACCGACAAGAGCGTAGACCTTCGTTCGTTTGAGCTTCCAAAACGCGTATTTAAAAATACGATTCATGGTTTCCATTATACTGAAATTCCTGTACAATAGAACAGTATTTGCATAAAAGCATCAGACAGAACATACATCCGTACCAGGTTTACGATAAGGAGCGTTTCATATGCATGCAGTACCTACGTTCAGAAAGGGTGGAGTCCACCCACCTGACCAGAAGGTATTCAGCCGCGAGCAGGAAATTGTCCGCCTCCCGCTGCCGAGTGAGCTGGTAGTAGCTCTCTCGCAGCATCTGGGCGCCCCTGCAAAACCCCTCAAAGCGAAGGGTGATGCGGTTGAAAGAGGGGAGAAAATCGGGGAATCCGTCGGTTTCATCAGCGCTGACGTCCACTCGCCGGTCAATGGGACGATCAAGGAAATCAAGACCGTCACGCTGGCGAATTCCGTGCAGTGTGATGCGTTCGTGATTTCGGTCGATGAAAAGCAACCGGAGGATACGCCCAAACCGGTGGATTGGAAGAAGCTCAAAAAAGAGGAACTTCTTGCCTCCGTCAAGGAGCACGGGATTGTCGGGCTCGGCGGGGCGACCTTTCCCACTCACGTGAAGTATGCCGTTCCCCGGGACAAAAACGTGGAATACTTCTTGGTGAACGGGGCCGATTGCGAACCCTACCTGACCTGCGACTATCGCCTGATGCTGGAGAAGGGAAAAGAAGCGCTCGAAGGGGCGTTGATCGCCGCAAAGATTCTCGAGGCGAAGAAGATCATCGTCGGCGTCGAGCTGAACAAGAAGGATGCGATCGAACACCTCAAACAAATCATCAGCGAAGAAGCGTGGCCGATCGAGGTCGTCGGCTTGAAAGTGAAATACCCGCAGGGCGATGAGAAACAGCTGATTAAAGCCACGATCAACCGGGAAATGCCATCGGGAAAACTGCCGATTGACGTAGGAGCGGTCGTTTCCAACATCGGAACCTGCTATGCGATCTATGAGGCGATCGTCTATAAAAAACCCCTCTACGAACGAATCCTCAGCGTAACGGGGGAGGGGATCGTCAATCCGAAGAATGTTCTTGCTCCGATCGGAACGAAAGTGAGTGATCTGCTTGAGTTTTGCGGCGGTCTTCAGGGCGAAGTCGAAAAGCTTATCATCGGCGGACCGATGATGGGCTTCGCCTTTTTCGATACCGAAACTCCGATAACGAAAGGATCCGACGGAATTCTGGCGCTTGCGGCAAAGAAGAAGGCCCGTCAGACTCCCTGCATCAGTTGCGGAAAGTGCGTCGATGCCTGTCCGATCGGCTTGGTGCCCACGCTGCTGTACAAGCAGATCACCAACCACAACTACGAGGTTGCGATGAATTCCTTGAGTTTGATGGATTGCAAGGAGTGCGGCTGCTGCTCCTATGTCTGTCCCGCTCACTTGCCGCTTGTTCATACCTTCAAGACCGGCAAGAAGATGGGGAGGAAGAAATGATGACTGAACAACCTTTGATGACCGTATCCTCATCACCGCACCTGCACGACGGGAGTTCGACCGCCAACATCATGTGGCACGTGTCGCTTTCTCTGGTGCCGGCGGCGTTGTGGGGAATCTACGTCTTCGGACTGTACAGCCTTGTGATCATTCTCGTTTCGATCGTGAGCGCCGCGTTGACGGAGTTCCTGCTCGGGAAGATCGGCAAGGAGTGCACCATCTGGGACGGGTCGGCGGTCCTGACCGGCTTTCTGGTCGGCTTGAACATGCCGCCCTCGATACCGCTCTTCATTCCGATCGTCGCCTCCTTCTTCGCGATCTTCGTCGCCAAGTGGACCTTCGGCGGACTTGGAGCGAACTGGGCGAACCCCGCCCTCAGCGGCCGGGTCTTCGTCTTCTTCAGCTTCACCACCCAGATGAGTACCTTCACGACTCCCCGGACGCTTCTGGAGGCGATGCCCGACACCCTCAGCGGGGCGACCCCGCTGGGATTCATGAAGACGGCGGTCTCAGGCGGTTCGTGCGGAGCCACCACCAACGAGCTGCTTTCCTGGGTGGGCTATCCGGCAACGCCAATCGCACAGAAGATCGGCGCGGTTCTCGGAATCAATGCGTACACGATCGATACCTTCCTGGGAAATGTCGCAGGATCAATCGGTGAAGTCAGTGCGCTTCTCTTGCTGATCGGGGGGATCTACCTGCTGATCCGCAGGATCATCACGTGGCATATCCCCGTTACCTATCTGCTTTCGAGCGCTCTCCTCTCGCGGGTCTTCGGCGGGCTTCCGCTCGGTCTGGGGATCTTCCAGGGGACGTTCTTCCCGTCGATGTTCAGCGGCGGTCTTCTCTTCGGCGCGCTGTTCATGGCGACCGACTACGTGACCAGCCCGGTCTCCTCCAAGGGCAAGATCATCTTCGGCATCGGCTGCGGCTTCTTCACCTTTCTCTTCAGGAGCTTCGGTTCGATGCCGGAAGCGGTCAGTGTTTCAATCCTTTTGATGAACATCATCACCCCGACGATCGACCGCTATATCCGACCGAGGAAGTTCGGAGAGAAGAAACTCTTTGCGCGAAAGGAGGCGGTGGCATGAAGAAGAATCTGAAGTATTCGCTGATCCTTTTATCGATCTGTGCGATCAGCACCGCTCTGCTGGCCCTTACCAACGCGATCACCGCCCCGGTCATTGAACGGCAGGGACAGGCGAGCCGGCTCGCGGGTCTCGAAGCGGTGAGCATGGGGTATGAAGCCGGAGCCCAGAAGGTTGTAACCGATGATCCGGCGGTCACCTTCATGATCGAACTGAAGGATGATAGACGGACGGCGGGATATATCCTCGGTCTCAAAGGCGCCGGGTACGGCGGTGAGATGACGCTGGTGGCTTCCTACAATACAGCCGGGGAGATTCTTCGTGTTCAGCTGCTTTCCCACAACGAAACGCCCGGTCTGGGGAAGAAAGCGGAGAACGAGGGATATATGGACAAGTTCGAGGGGACCGGCGCGGCACAGGCGGTTCCGACGAACAAGAGCATGCTGAACTCGGAAGATGCCGCCGCGGTCAGCGGTTCCACGGTGACGTTCGTCGCGATCGGCAAGGCGCTCGAAGCGGGATCGCGCTATGTGATCGGGTTGGGAGGCAAGTGATGAACATAAAAGAATTGACAAAGGGAATCTTCAAAGAAAACCCGGTTTTCATCATCGTGCTGGGCCTGTGCCCCGTCCTCGGGGTCTCCACTCAGGTCTCCAATGCGATCGGGATGAGCGCAGGGGTGCTCTTTGTGCTCCTCTTTTCGAACATCATCATCAGTGCGCTCAGAAACATCATCCCCGATTCGATTCACATTCCGGCGTACATCGTCATCATCGCCTCGTTGGTGACGATCATCGAGATGTTGATGCATGCCTTCGCTCCGGCGGTCTATGCAGCGTTGGGTGTCTATCTTCCCCTGATTGTCGTGAACTGCATCATCCTCGGTCGAGCGGAAGCGTTCGCTTCGAGCAATACCGTGCTCGATTCCGCCCTTGATGCGATCGGGATGTCGATCGGATTTGCTTTGAGTCTGACGTTGATCGCCCTGATTCGCGAGGTTCTTGGCGCCGGAACGATCACCTTGTTCCCCGTCGGCTCCTTCAGCGGAGTGATTGAGGTGCCGTGGCTGGTCGACAACCCCTTCAAGGTGATGGCCCTCGCTCCGGGAGCCCTTTTATTGATGGGCTTTTTGAAAGCGTTCTTTGACTGGAAGGCTATGAGGAAGGCAGGCTGATATGAGTTATATTGCAATCTTAATCACCTTTATTTTCATTAATAACTTTATTTTGGTCCAATTTTTGGGTCTCTGTCCCTTTATCGGAGTTTCCAAGAACAGCGAGAACGCGATCGGGATGGGAGCGAGCGTTACCTTCGTGACCACGGTCGCTTCCGTCGTCACCTGGGCAATCTACCATTTCCTGTTGGTTCCTTTCAATCTTGCCTATCTCCAGACGTTGACGTTCATCCTGGTGATCGCCACCTTGGTTCAGCTGTTGGAAATGGTTATTCAGAAGGTGAGCCCCCCCCTCTACAAGGCGCTGGGGATCTACCTTCCGCTCATTACGACGAACTGTGCGGTTCTGGGCATTGCGATCATCAATATTACAAACAACTACAATGTGATGGAGTCATTCACCGCAGGGTTGGCTGCGGGACTGGGCTTCACATTGGCGATCGTATTGATGAGCAATGTCCGTGAGCGACTTGATCTGCATCCGGTGCGAAAAGCGTACCGCGGGATGCCGATCGCCTTCATCAGTGCCGGACTCATGGCGCTTGCGTTCATGGCGTTCGACAAATCACTGTTGACGAATCTGCACTTGGTATAGGAGGATTGTGTGAATATTCTTCTAGCAATAATCATTGTAGCCGTCTTGGGCGGTATATTTGGATACGGTCTCTCATATGCGGAAAAGAAGCTGGCGATTGAAAAAGATCCGAAAGTGCTTGCCCTTGAGCCGATCATGCCCGGAGCAAACTGCGGAATATGCGGATACGCCGGATGCAACGCGTATGTGGCGGCGGTCGTCAAAGGTGAGGCGGAACTTGGGTTGTGTACTCCCGGCGGTCCCTCGCTTGTCGAAAAGATGAGCGAGATCATGGGTCTGAAAGTAGATCCCGTCGGTGAGGTGAGGCGAATGGTCGCTCACGTGATGTGTCGGGGGAATCCCGAGGTCACGAAGCGGGATTATCGGTATGAAGGTCTTGAGGACTGCAACGCTGCGGCGCTGCTGCTCGGCGGGGATACGACGTGCAAATCCGCCTGCCTGCGCCTCGGTTCCTGCATCAATGTCTGTCCGACCGGCGCGATCTCCAAGGATGAAAAAGGGTATATCATCGTCGATGAAAAAAAATGCATCAGCTGTGAAAAGTGTGTTCTGGTGTGTCCGACCGGTGCGATGCAGATGATAGGTGCGGATGATGAATACGTCGTTGAATGCAATAACCATGAACCCGGAGGAAGAGTGCGGAAATACTGTACTGTCGGGTGTATTGGATGTAAGATATGTGAAACGAAGTATCCTGAGTCGGGATGTACGGTTGATCGCTTTTTGGCGACGTTCAACCAGCTGGCCGAACACAACCAGATCGCTGATGCGGCCGAGGCATGTCCCACCAAGTGCATCGTTAAGCTATAGGGATGAAACGGTTAGTCGGTGGATATACTCAACTGGCTCATGGTCTTCCGGCGCCTTTGTTTATCAGGGCGCTGGAAGCGGTGTTGCTTCCCCTGTTGACTGAACTCAACCGAAGTGAGAACGTGGTGTTTCAGCTTGCGCTCTCCGTCCCGTTCATGGAGTTTTTGGAGAAAAACCATCCTTCGGTGAATTTGCTCCTTGCCGATCTCTGTCGAAATGAAAAGCTTGAGTTTCTCTCGCACGCGTATTTCCAAAGCATCCCTTCGCTCTTGGCCCCGAAGGATCGGGCCTATCAGATCGAGCAGACGACAACGTATATGCGCAAACGGTATCAAACACGTTCGCGCACCCTCTTCTGTCCCCACCAGATTTTCAGCCCCGCATATATCGGGTCGATGAATCTCTGCTTTCTCGATACCTTGATGGTCTCCGCCCACGATCCGTGCATCGAGAAAACCTATTTTGATGAACCGGTCATCATGCAGGAGCTTGGAAAGCGGGGAATCATCCTGCCAATCGATGATGTGGTCAGCCGGAGCGTTGAAGCGTTTTCCAGGAAGGCGATACCGTTTTCCAAACTGCATTCGGCAGTCAGGCAGGTGGTTGAGAGCGATCGAAGGTTTGTTTTGGCGCTGCTTAATTTCGATCAGCTTTCCACAGGCGGAATCACCCCCGAAGAGACGGGCCAACTGTTTTCCGCTCTTGTCCAAAAGGGGAGCTCCTCCACTGAAGAGATCGAAGGACAGGAGTTGCCGCTGAAGCGGGGATACCTTCCGATGGGTTGGTACGGACACGATATAAAACGGAAAGGGCTTTGCTGTTTCAATGAGCTCCTCGTGCAGGATGAAACGCTGTATTACCTTCAAGGCCGCTACATGACGACGAGCGAGTATGCCCGTTCCTATAAAAAAGATCGGGATGTGAAACGGCGGCTGGAACAGCTGATCAGTCGAGCCTCGGTGGGAAGCATCTACATCGGCGATGCGTATGATACGTTTCTGTACAGTCAGGTGAGAAAGCTCTATTGGCGTTCCATCCATGAGATCGATTCGATTCTCGCCTCATTGAAGGACTTCTCCTATCCGAATGTCAGTGACTACGACCATGACGGACTGGACGAACACCTTGTAATCAGCAAGTTTCTCTCCTGCGTGATCGATTCAAAGGGCGGGGCGCTCAGCGAGTTGACGTATCTTCCGTCATTGCACAACTATGGCGATTCTTTTAACCCGCTTCCGATCTATGGAACGACGGATCATCTCCTTCATCCCCCGAAACCCGGAGTGAAACAGCGGATTTTCACCGATCTTTTCTTCGATGAAAACTATGTGGTCGACGAGTATGACAAGCGGGATAAAGAGAACGTGCTGAACTTGGAGGAGCGGGTGTATGGCCTGGAAGTCTACGACCGCCGATCGACCGAATATGTGCTTCGAACCGTTTGTGATCAAGGTCCCTTCGAGGGAGGGGAGCTGGGGGTCATCAAGCACTATAAGATTCGACAAAACACCGTTCTTCTGGATATTACCTTGACCAACAACGGTGAAGAAGAGCTGCTGTTCCGGTATGGAACCGAACTAGTGTTGGCTCTCTCACCGCCAAAAGAAGCGGTTTCCGTCATCCTTATGGACAACAGGAAGTCCGTCATGAAAGAAGAGAAGGAGTTTTCGGCGGCTCAGGTGAAATCGTTGAAGATCTATGATGAACCGAACCACACCCAGCTGACGTTGGTAAGCGATACCCGCTTTTCTTTGGTGAAGGAAGATTGTACAATTGCCGAGGCTCATGGTGAGCAGCGTCATTATCAACACACTACGTTGCTTTGCGCCTACGAGATCGCCCTTGCTCCCGCCCGGGAGCGAAAGATCACGTTGGGTTTGCGCATTGAACGGAAATAGATGGAAAGAGGACATACCATGTTTTTTCAAAATAAAGCACTCCTGGAAGAAGTAAAAGAAGAAGCCTATACCGTTTGGAGGCGTCTTTGAAAGCTCCTCAATCCGGAAAGAGATTCAAACCCTGGAGGAACGGACACTCCAACCGACATTCTGGGATGACCGGAAGCGGGCCGAAGAGACGTTCAGCCGGCTCAATTCCCTGAAAGACTCCTATGAGCCTTGGAAGGAGCTGATCGAAGAGATCGACGACCTCACCGAGCTGGTTGAGCTCTATGCGGATGAGCCGGACAACGCCGAAGAGCAGGAACAGGTTGATGCCCACATCGCCGCGGTAGCCGATACATATCAAAAACTGAAGCTCAAAACCCTTCTGGACGGCGAGTTCGACAAGAACGATACGTTCTTGACGATCCACGCCGGGGCCGGGGGGAATGAAGCGAGTGACTGGGCCCAGATGCTGATGCGGATGTACTTGCGCTACAGCGAATTGATGGATTTCAAGACCCAGATCCTCGATCTCCAGGAGGATGAGGGGGGAATCAAAAGCGCTTCCATCAAAATCTCCGGACCGTACAGCTTCGGATATTTGAAAGGGGAGGCGGGAGTTCACCGTCTGGTGCGGATCAGCCCCTTCGATTCCCAAAAACGAAGACACACCTCCTTTACCAGCGTGTACGCCTCTCCGGTCATCGATGATGAGATCGAGATCGACTTGAAGCCGGAGGATTATCGCCTCGATACCTACCGGGCCGGGGGAGCGGGAGGCCAGCACGTCAATAAGACCGACAGCGCGGTTCGAATTACCCACTTTGAATCGGGGATCGTCGTTCAATGTCAGAATGAGCGTTCCCAGATCATGAACAAAGAGGTTGCCTTCAAGATGCTTCGCAGCCGCTTGTATGAATACTACCGGGCGATCCGGGATGAAGAGCGGGCGAAAAATGCGATCGAGAAGAAGGATATCGCCTGGGGGAGTCAGATCCGCTCCTACGTATTTCAGCCGTATACGATGGTGAAAGACCACCGAACCAATGAGAGCGTCGGTAATATTCAGGCAGTGATGGATGGACAGATCCATCCATTCATCGAAGCATACCTGCAGTGGCAACATTCGGAGTAAGCGATGAAAGGCAAGGGTTCGATGATCCTTCTTCTTCTCCTGCTTGCAGGAGGAGGGTTGTTGTTCGCCCAAACCCCTGCCATCCTCATCATCGCCGGAAGTGAGACGGCCGAACCCATTGTTTTTGAACTTCAAGCGCTTCTGGCCGAGGGCGTGCCTCGGGTCGTCCTGACGGATGATCGGAAAGCCATCCTGAAGGAGTATGATCAGGAGGAGATCGATCGGGCGTTTTTGGCGGAACAAGCCCAAGCATATGCAAAGAAGCAACCGGCAAAACCGAAAGGGGAGGCGTTTGAGGATACCGGATCGGATCTGCCGAGCACCTATGCAAGCAAAGGGTACGATCCTTCTCTTCTTGCGCTGTTTGAACGGGAAGAAGCCCTCTTTTGGTATATGAGCCGGGAACGGGCCCTCGGGGTGTTTCTTGTCGACGTGACGCCGTATGGTCAAGCCCGGCGCGTCCGGCTCTTGTATCAGGAAGGACCTCGCTTGGACCTTCGATTGATCCATGACCGATTGCTGATCGCCATGGAAGAGCGCACCCTGATTGAGGAGTTGTTGGCTCAGGCCGTACACATTCTCACCGACGGCACGAAGGCGGTTTTGAAGATCGAGGGATCGAAGGAGATCCGCATTGCCGAGAAGATGGAGAGAATCGAATCGTTGGATGTGTATCTCATGCCGACCGACATATCTACCGTTACCGTGGAGCGAAGCGGCCATGAACCTCAGAAGGTCGCCGTTCGGTGGGAGGAGGGGGAAGTCGCCACGATCCGACCGGACCTTCAGCGGATCGTCAACGAGCCGGTCACCCTGCTTTCGAACGTCGGAGCGGTACGCTATTCCTCAGAGGGCGAGGCGGGCGAATCCGGCATGATAACCTTGGGATCACCCTCCTATCCGATCGCTCTTTCAGTGGAAAAAGAGGGATTTGTGAAGAGCGTCCTCCACATCCCTCACGAAACGGGGACTGTCATCCGCTTCGGAGTGCGAAAAGCTTCGGTGGATGTGCCGGATGAACAAAAGAGAGTATATCGTCGAGCGCTGGGAACCATCTTGAGTTTCGGTTCTTATGTTGCTGCACAAGCGTTGGTGGCTGCATATGACCCCAAGCATGAGAACCCGCTGTGGTCATTGGCCCTTGGTTCGACTCGCTTGTTGAGCGTTGTATCAAGCGTGGCGATGGTCGCCGAGCTCTCCTCATACGCCTCGGCAGTTGGTATGATGCAGGAATAAGGAAGATAGCGATGGCAAAAGGATTCGGTGCTCGATTGAAGAGCTTGTTTGGAATAAAGAGATTCGATGAATCATACTTCGAAGAGCTGGAAGAACTCCTCATTGAAGGGGATCTGGGCTCAAAGCTCACGATGCAGATCAGCGATGAGGTGCGGAATCTGGTCAGGAAGAAGAAAGACCTGACCACAAGGGAGCTGCAGCTGCTGGTGAAGGAACAGCTTCGGCCGATGGTCCATACGTTCCATCCTGTGATCGATCGAAACGCCCTCAATGTATTTCTGATCCTCGGCGTGAACGGGGTCGGCAAGACGACGACGATCGCCAAGATCGCCCGGCTGTATAAAACGCAGGGGTATTCCGTCACGCTGGCGGCAGCGGATACGTTCCGGGCTGCAGCGATCGACCAGTTGGAGGTTCATGCCAATCGGGTAGGGGTTCGAATCGTGAAGCAGGAGAGCGGCAGCGATCCCGGCGCCGTGGTCTTCGATGCGATCACAAGCGCCCGGGCCCGGGGCGATCAGCTGCTCCTGGTCGACACCGCCGGACGGATGCACAACAAGGAGCATCTGGTCCGGGAGCTGGCGAAAATCGACAAGATCGTGCAGACGAAGGGGATCGATTCCGTGCATTACAAGAAATTTCTCGTCATTGATTCCACCACCGGTCAGAACGGCCTCAGTCAAGCAACGATCTTTCACCAAGCGATCCGGTTGGATGCGCTGATTCTCTCCAAATACGACTCTCTGGCCAAGGGCGGAGCTCTGATCCAAATCGGAGATTCCTTGGGTCTTCCCATCTCTTTTGTCGGAGTCGGGGAGAAGTATGGGGATCTGGAACTGTTTGAAGCGGAACCGTTTCTCGATTCTCTGGTGGGGCTTGCATGAAACAGGCGGTGGTAATCGGTGTTCTGCTCATCATGCTGAGCCCGCTTGCCGGGGCCAGCATGAAGGCGAACTCGATCGGCCAGCCGTTGGGAGGATATGAGGAAGGCGATCGCTATCGCTTGGAACTCTCTTCCTATTCGAGGGTGCTCTATGACGAGGGCAAACAGGTATGGGTCGAGATCGACCAGTACATCGAACCGGCAACGGTGATCACAACCCGGACCTATCGGGACGGACGCATCCAAAAGCGAACGTTTACCGATGGCTCCCTTGTGAAAGAACAGGAAGGCTCAACGACAAGCACCTACACGTTGGATGATGCCGGGCGGCTCATCATCGCTTCGACGGCCGTGCGGGAGGATGAACCTACGCTTGCCTACTACTCCTATGACCGGGGCAAGCCGAATCTCATCTCCATCGCCCGATTGGGCGAAGAGGGGCTGGTCCTTTCCCGGTTCGTCCGTGAACCCGACCGGTATACCGTTACCGTGGTGGATGAGGAGGGCGGTCAGCGCTACGTGAGCCAAGGGTCCTTGAGGATGAGCGATGCGTGGAAAGAGGAAGAAGAGCTTTCTCCGGTCGTGATCGATGAGACGGAGGAAGGTTATTTGCGCTTGGTTCAGGATGATCGTACTCAACTCTACTCCCGAAGCGGCCTGGTGCAAAAGGAATACACCGATGAGTATGAAAGGACGTTCTTCTATACCTTCGAAGGCCGATTGAAAGAAGTTCACACCGAATATCCCTCCGAGCGGATGATGGTTGATATCTATGATGACGACCGAACTTTGGTTCTTCGTCATGAGCTGCAAAATGGAGTGCCGACAAAAGATACCCGCTACCATGAGGATTTCGGGTATACTGAAACACTGTATGATCGGGAAGGAAAGCCGTACGTGGATGTAACATGGGCGGCCGGCGGAATGCGGGTTACGTCAATCCGCTATTATTGAGAGGTGGTGATGATCCTGAGGCTTGCCTGGCGATATGCGTTCTCAAAAGCGAACAGGCACCGCGGCGTTTCAATTCGAATCGCCGTCGGTCTTGGAATCGGCATTCTTGCCATTTTAGTAACCGTCAGCTTCATGCAAGCGCTCCAGAACGCCCAGTTCGATCATCTCCGCACCTACGAATCGTTTGATTTCCACTCTGTTCAACGCTATTCCTTGGAGGACGGGCGAGCCTTGGCAAAGGAGCTTGAAGGGTTGTCCGGCGTCAAGGAGGCGTTTGTCTATCAGGATCTTCCCGTTCTGGTCGTGGACCCGACAGGTGAAAACCATCCAATGCGAATCCGGGCGATCGATGCCGGTGCGACTCTTCCCATCCATCCGATCGCCGGTGAGCTGTTTACGGCGGAGGGCGTCGCTCTTTCCTATCGGAATAGGTTCCTTGGAAACCCCGTAACCATCACCTTTTTACGGAGCGGGAAACAGGTCACACAGGTTCCCACCCAACGAAGCATTCCGGTTACCGGAATCTATGCGACGGAGTACGGACCGTTTGACAGCGCGACAATTCTCGTCACCCCCGAGTACCTTGCCTCCCTCATCGGCAGTGGAGCGTATTCGATCGGCATCCATGCCAGCGATCGATCGATCAGGAATATCGAAAAACAGCTCAGCCCGTATGACGTCATCTCGTACAAAGAGGCCAATCAAAGCTTGTACCAAGCGATGGAGCTGGAGCAAAAGATGATGACGCTCCTTTTGTTTCTGTTGATTCTCGTCATCATCGTTCATGTGCACGTCTCTTCCAAACGGCTGGTCGGATCCAAGCAGCGGGAGATCGCCCTTCTGAGGACCCTCGGGTTTCAAGAAAAAAAGATGCCGCACATCTTTGTTCTTCAGGGTCTCATCGTCGCCCTCATCGGCTGCGTCCTCGGTCTGGCGCTTACCGGACTATTCTTTCTTCTGTACCCGATGCTCCGGGTCTATATCTTAAGCAACCTCGGTCTCGATCTGACCCTTGCTCTTCGGTCGGGGGAGGTCGGTTTCTTGTGTGTTCTCATCCTTGCGCTTGCGGCTTTTGGCGCCTATACGGGTTCCAGGCGCCTGCTGCACGTTGACATCATGGAGATACTTGGTCATGGCGAACTCCTTTGAATGTGTCCACCTTTCTTCAATCACGAAATCATTTCCTGCAACGCAGGCCGGCGACAGCCGCCTGATGATTCTTGAAGGAATCTCATTGGTGATCAAGCACGGGCAAAGCGTGGCGATCGTCGGTAAGAGCGGCTCGGGAAAATCAACGCTTCTTGAAATCGCTGCCGGCCTGCTTGAAGCGGACAGCGGGACGGTCATGTTGGACGGGGTGCTCCTCCACGACCTTGATGATCGAAAGAAGGCGATTTTCCGGGCACAAAAGATGGGGTTCATCTTTCAGGCAAGCTATATGCTTGCCGATTTCACAGCGTTGGAGAACGTAAAGATCGCCGCCCTGATCGCCGGCTCTTCCCCTCAGGAAGCACATGTAGCGGCAACCGACCTTCTTCATCGGGTGGGCCTTGAGAAGCGGCTCCACCATACCAGCGACAAGCTTTCGGGAGGGGAGCGCCAGCGCGTCGTCATAGCACGCTCGTTGGTGAACAATCCGGCGATCATCTTTGCAGATGAACCGACCGGGAATCTGGATGAGGAAAATGCGGCGATGATCGAAGAGCTTCTCCTCGGTCTGGTGAAGGAACGAAACGCGACGCTGCTGCTGGTTACCCACAACCCGCAGTTCGCAAGCAAGCTTGACCGTGTTCTCACCTTGCGCGAGCGAACGCTGGTGGAGGGAATGTGAGCAAAGAGGTCGCCGCTCTCTTAATAAGACGTTCTCTCGGCATGGTCGGAAACAGGGCAAGCAGGAGGAGGATTCTCTTCCAGATCTTGCTGATCACCCTTTCTTTAAGCGCCTTGGTCTTCGCGTTGATCTTCGTCACCTCGATGAGCGATGCAATTGCAAATAAATATGCGCTCATCAACAGCGGCCATCTCATCGTCCACGACCGGTCATTTCCCACGAGCGGTTCATACGATTCATATCTTGTCGGAACGACGTATGGGTTGCTTTACTCCAAGGAGACGACCGCTTTGGTCTTTCTCAAAGGTGTCGAGGATGATTATCTGACGGGAAAACGAAAAGCTGAGCTTGTGACTCTAAAGGAGAGCGGTGAAAGCACAACCTTGATGAAAGTGATGATCAGCAAAAGCCTTGCCCAAACCTTGAACGTTCACCCGGGGGAGAACCTTGCACTGATGATCGGGACGGAAGCGAACGTCCGCCCGGCGTTGGTGCGCATCGGGGCGATCTATGACAGCGGCTACAAGGAGCTCGATGAGTTGCTTGTCTTCACCGACCTCTCTTCACTGGTTCGACTTTGCGGAGAATCGGTGACGTTTCACCATGAAGTGCTTGTCGAAATGGATCGAATCGGAGAAGTCAGAGACCGACTGATCCATGAGGGATATCAGGTCACAGCGTGGAGCGATGAAGCTCCGCAGATTGCAAGCAATCTCATCACCAGCAAAGAGGTCACCTTCATCATCATCAGCATCATCGGCTTGTTGCTCGGCTATGCGACCAGCGAGCTTGCCCGACAGATGGTGGAGGATGACAAACGGCAGATCACCCTGCTCCTGTTGCTTGGCGCCCGGAGGCGGATGCTTGGATCCTCGTACCTGCTCAGCGTCCTCATCGTGACGATCATCGCCCTGATCTTCGGAGTCTTAGGGGGAATACTCCTTTCCTATGCGGTGCCGAAGGTTCTTCCCCTGATCGAACAGCAGTCTTTTTCCCTTTTCTCGTTCTATTTGCTCCGCTTTTCCATCGCCGTTCCGATCAAGCGAATTCTCCTTCTGGGAGCATTGGTGATTCTTTCCAGCACGGCTACCGTCTTTTTCAGCCTCCACCGGGCGCTCCGAAAGCAAACGATCGGCTCTCTTGCCTTTGATTAAACACTAAAGTTCAGTATACTCATGGGTATGAATTTTGAAGTCTTTGTCCTCGGGACAAGCGGGATGATGCCCTTGCCGAACCGCAACCTCACCAGCGCGATGATTCGCCGCGAGGGTGAACTGTTTCTCTTCGACTGCGGCGAAGGAACGCAGGTCTCGCTGAAAAAGCTGAATTTGAAGTGGAAGAAGATCAATTCGATTTTCATCTCCCATATGCATGCCGACCACGTAACGGGCCTGCCGGGAATCCTGATGCTTTCCAGCCAGGTCGACCGCGATACTCCATTGACTCTCTACGGTCCGGGCAGGCTCAAAGAATACGTGGATGCGAATCGCCGGATTCTCGACATCTACATCAACTATGAGATCATCGTAAAAACGGTGGAGGAGGGGGTCATCCTCGAAGAGGAGGAATTTGTCGTCCGGGCGTTCGAGCTGAACCATACCAAGCCGTGCTTCGGATATGTGTTTGAAGAAAAGAAACGCCCCGGACTGTTCCATCCGGAAGTTGCTCAAAGCCTCGGAATACCGATGGGACCGATGTGGGGAATCCTCCAAAAAGGCGGGTCGGTAACCCTTGAAGACGGGCGGGTCATTCAGCCCTCCGATGTGATGGGGGATTTGCGGGAAGGAAGGAAGTTCAGCTACGTTACCGATTCGCTCTATTCACCGAGGATCGCCGAATATGTCAAAGAGAGCGATCTCTTTCTCTGCGAAGGGATGTTCACCGACGACCTGGTCGAGAGTGCCCGAGAGAAGAAGCACATGACCGCATCCGATGCCGCCCGAATCGCCAAGGAGGCGAATGTGAAGCAGCTCGGCTTGCTCCACTACAGTCCGCGCTACTCCGATTATGAGCTTCGCTATCTGCTGAAGGACGCGAAAAAGGTCTTTGCCAACACGGTGCTGAGCAAAGACCGGATGCGGTTTTCTCTTCCGTTGAAAGATTAGAACGAAGCGGCTTTATACGCCTCCTGAGTAATTTCATCCTTCTCGACGGCTCGACCGCCCCGGGATGCGAACCCGATTTCCAATTCGCTTCCCTGGAACTCCTGTTGGCAGGATTCGATCAGGGAAAGGGTGAAGGTGCGGGCTTCATCTCCGTTGTAGAAGGGGAGGATGATGCCGATGGTATTGTCCTCGAGGGTGAACGTATAGGAAAGGTCCCCGCTTTGGCGAATCAGCTTCTGAGCGATCGCGTCAACCGGTCCTTCAGTAACTCGAACGATCACGACGGTGAGGTCATAGTTCAGATCGTTCGCGCTCTCAAGCTCAAGCTCCAGGATCGAATCGAAATCCATCTCGTACACTTGAAGGATTCCTTCCTCGATGGCGATGGAAATCTCGTCACGCGGCGCTTGATAGGGGGGAACAACCGGTGCCGCTTCTCCGACGACCGGCTCTTTTTCCTCTGCTGCGACGGTCTCGAGAATCGGTTCTTCAAGCTCAGTTGCGACGGTCTCGGCGACCGGCTCGACGACCAGAACCTCCGGCTCTTCTTCGACCTGGGGAAGATCGAGGGGAAGGATCACTTCGGCGGCCCGTTCAACGATCGGCTCTTCACTGAGAACCGCTTCGGTGAACGTTGCTTCTTCAAGGACGGGAGCTTGGGCGTAGATTACTTCATCGTTTCGGATAAACGCGGGATCATCCTGGGGCAGGGCGTAGAAAGGTCGATCGTAGGCGTTGGGGGGAAGCTTGTCGATATCGTCGGCGAAATCCTCATCCCGCTTCTTAGATATGACAACACCTATCTCAATCATGATCAAGCCGATGAGGAGGGGAAACAGCTTCACGAAGAAAGAAAACAGTTGATCTTGATCCCACTTTACGTGCGGCAGGAGATACTGGGTTGCCAGATACACTCCCCCGAGGAGGATGACAATCGTGACAATGAAACTTATAAAAATTTGGCGCCCATACCGTTTCTTTTCAGACATTCCTACCTCCACAACAAGGTCAGATTCCTATATAATACCCATAGTATCATACTTTACCACAAATATTAAAGATTTATATGCTTAAGAGAAGCCTGCTGGCGGGTTTATTGACGTATTTTTTCACATTTCTCCTTCTTCTGGCTGTTTTCGGTCAAGGAGGATACCTGCACAACCGAGCACTCGAAGCGGAAATTCAGCGTCTTTCGTATAATCAAAACCTTCTTCAGATTCAAATACAGGCCCTTGAACGTCAGGAAGTTCAAATGGGCAAGGAGGATGCCCTTCGGGATGCCGCCTTCAAGTACGGCTACCAAAGTGAAGGAGAGGTCGTATACTACTTCCCCTTGGAAGAGCGCGAATCCCCCGACATTCTTGAAGACCGGCCGATTGAAGGCAGGCGGGAGTACTTTGAAGGAGTCGGGCGGAGTGTGCTGGCCCTCTGGGCGTTGCTCCCCGCATTTCTTGCAGGCATGCTTGCCTATGTCATAGGCAGGCGCCGCTTTAGAGGGTGATTTTTCGAGCTTCGAGGTAGAAGCGCTTTTGATGGGCGTGTCCCATCGAGAACGTCTTCCTCGGTAATCGGCCTTCTTTCTTGACGGTTTTGAAAAACGCCGATTTGGGAAAATTGGGAAGAATGACCGCTGAATTGCCCGGAAGCGATCCCAGCCGAAGCGTGACATCTTCGCCGTGCGTGTAATCAACGGTCGCTGATTGCTGATCCAACAATCGGTCGATCACGTGTTGGATGGTTCCGGCGGCTAACGAAGAGGCCGGATCCTTCAACGAAAAGAGGAGAAAGCGCTCCTCGTCCTTATATCCGAACCGCTGCACACCGTCATCCAAGGCGAGGTAGCGGTCCAGCTCATCGATGGAGAAGAGGCTTTTTGTTTCGTAGGAGGCGCAGAAGCTTCCAAGGGCATCAAGAAATGATTGATGCTCGATTGAAAAGAGCAGCCGGTGAATCGGTTCGAAGACGATGCCCGGATCATAGATGTTTTGGATTTCAACCAACGCCCAGCGGGCCGGATGATTGGAAATCTCCTCTTCGGACAACCCTTTTCTGATGTCAAGCCAGCAGCTCTTTGCCGTCGCCAGACTATGGTTGCCGTCACCCATCGCAAAGAGGAGCGGGTTGTTCGTGTATTGCCGCTCGAGCAATGCCTGGAACCGATCCGCCAAACGACTGAACTCCTGTTCATCGTTGATCCGCCACGCCGTTACCGTTCCGCCCCCCTCCATCAAAGAAGTGGAGTACACCTGATGAAAGGAAGACCGATTGGTGCTCAAAGGTTCGATGATCGTCTCATCCGGATCGTCGATCAGAACGAGGATATGGGGCAGCTCCAAGACCGCGCCGGTCCGGATCAGCTTGCGGGGAGGAATCCGATCGAGAATCGTTTCCTCGCTTGCCCGGATGAGCGTATGCGAGCCGCTCTTCCAGTCGTAATGTTCCAGATCCAACGCCGCAAGAAGTCCCCATCGACCGGAAGAGCGGCCTTCATCCTCCCGATGGATGAGGAAGAAGCTCTCTTCGTAGATATCAAAGAGATCGGCCTCAAGATATCGATTCATCGCTTGGTGGATCGCATTGATTCGTTCTTGGGAATTCTTCTCTTCAAGGTATACTTCGGGGTAGATCAGCTTCAGTGTGGAAGGAGCGTCACCCACATATGCTTCGACTCGTTTCCAATACTCCGGCTCCGAGGTGTACTGGTCACAGGCGACGACCGCCCACTTCTTTAAATCGATCTCGTGTTTCGGAATCAGGATCGTCGGCGGTTGAACGCCATATGTTGCTAATCGCTTAAGCGTCGTAGGCATTGGTATCCTCTTTATTGTGTGTTATTGTGCGTAAGTGTATCGAAAGGCGAAAGGGAGGGAAAGAGGATGAGCCATGTGTTGATTATCACCGGAGGGGGAGCGCCGAAGGCTCTTGAAGCTCTTCATCTCGAAGCCTACCGGTTCATCGTGGTCGCCGACAGCGGCATCGAGTTCGCGGTAAGACACGACCTGTTTGCCGATATCTGGGTCGGAGATTTTGATTCCGCTAAAATAAAGCCGGATCGCGTCGGCGAAATCATTCACAAAGACCATGATATGAAGCTTGAAAGCGATACGGAGCTGGCCTTGATGATCGGAGTGGAGCGGGGGATGACAACGTATACTCTCATCGGTGGCGGCGGGTATCGGATGGACCATCTTCTTCAGACGTATTCGCTCTTCGGTCGCTACGGTCTTCCGCTTGCCTGGCACACCAAGTATGAGTCACTGTACAGCGTTCACCGGGAACGGAGATTCATCACATCGGCGGGCCGGACGCTCAGTTTTCTGCCGGCATCCTTCACCGGAAGGAGCATTGTCAACGCTTCCGAGCTGGTCTGGCCGCTGGAAAGCTATCAGTTGACGACGAAATCGATCTCGCTTTCCAACCGCACGACCGCCGATCTGCTGAATGTAACGGTTGAAGGCGATCCGATCTTCCTCTGCTTTCCGGTTGCAGATATCGGGCCTTAGGTGCTACGATCGAAGCATGCTGCACGAACGAAGACTGCTGGCGTTTTCCAGTCGGGTCCACACCTACACTCTCTTTTTGTACCTGTTCTTCTTCCTTCTCTATGTGCTGGGCGGGTTTTTCCTCGTCGACACATCCTTTGAAACGTTGCTGAGCTTTTTGCTGAAGCTGGTCGGATACTCAAGCATCATCTTCGGAGTATGGGTACTGGCGTTCTCCCTCGTCGTCTGGTTTTTCGATAAGGTATTTCCGTTTTCACCGATCTTTTTTACGATTCTGAGAATCGGTGCGGTGATTCTCATGGCGACAATCATCGAAATCATCAATACGTTGGTCCATCGAGGACTTTCAATCCAGTGGGGCGGGTAAGATGGATACACCTCGAATCTCGGCGGTGCGCGGCGCCATTCAAGTCGCTTCCGATTCCAAAGAAGCAATCGCTCAAGCGGCACAAAAACTCTTTGTACGCGTATTGGAAACAAACGACCTGCACGAAGAGCAGATCGCATCGTTGCTGATCACCCAGACCGGGGATCTGAAATCCCTGAATCCGGCGACGGGCTTGAGGATGGGGGGGCTTGCTTCCTACGTGCCGCTCTTCTGCATGCCGGAGCTTGAAATCGAAGGGATGATGAAACGGGTGATCCGGATGCTGTTCATCCTGAAGATCCACAAAAACGATCTTCAGCCGATCTACCTTGACGGGGCGGAACTCCTGCGGCCCGATCTGATGAGGAACGAATGACCGTAACGATTCAAAGGGGAGCCCTGAATGGAACGATGGCCGTTCCCGGCTCTAAAAGCGACACGATCAGGGCTGTTCTTCTTGCGCTGCTTTCCGAAGGACGTTCGGTCATCCGCAATCCGCTGGCCTCCGGAGACGGACTTTCCGCAAAAAGGGCGGCGATCGCTCTTGGAGCTTCCATTACGGAAGAAGGAAATTGTTGGATCGTTGAAGGAGTGGGGCGTAATCTCCGAGCACCTCAAACGAGCCTTGATCTGGGAAACAGCGGAACGGCGACCTCCTTCTTGTCTTCAATCGTCACGCTGGCCGGAAAGCCGGTTACGCTCACCGGCGATGAACAGATCCGGCGCCGGCCATTCAAAACGCTGTTCGATGCCCTCGGGGATCTGGGGGCAGGGGTTTCGGTGCATAATCCCAATCAGGTCTCCCCGCCGGTCACGATCTCAGGCCCTCTTCATGGAGGACCCGTCACGCTTCAAGGCTTCAACAGCCAATTCGTCTCCAGTCTACTACTGGCGAGCCCGTTTGCGGAAACTCCCGTCACCGTCACCGTCCGCAACGGATTGGAAAAGCCGTATGTCCGGTTGACGCTCGATTGGATGAAGCGGTTCGGGATCGAGGTGGCAAACCCGAGCGACTATGAATACTTTGAGATTCCGAATACGAAGACCTACCGGGCAGGTGAAGTAGCCGTGGGAGGCGATTGGTCGGCGGTGGCGTTTCCTCTGGTCGCTTCCGCATTGACTCCCTCCGAACTCACGATCACCGGCCTGAACTTCCATGACAGCCAGGGGGATAAACGGGTGGTCGATATTCTTAAAGCGATGGGTGCCGACATCGTTGAAGATCATCGGGAAGGAACCCTTTCAATTCGCGGCGGGAAACCGCTTTCCGCCTTGCAGGAAATTGATCTTGCGGATATCCCCGATGCGCTTCCCGCCCTTGTCGTGGCGGCGACTCAGGCGCATGGGACGACGACGTTCACCAACATCTCCCATGTCCGGGTCAAGGAAACCGACCGGGTCTTCGAGATGTCCGAGCGGCTCAACCGATTGGGCTGCAAGCTTGAGGCGGGGGAGAATGAGCTCTCCGTCCACGGTCCGACTCCCATCGGGGGTGGAACGGTTTCCTCCGCCGGGGACCATCGGATCGCAATGGCGATGGTCGCAGCCGGTCTGGCTGCAAGGGAGGCGATCACGATAACGGAAACGGAGTGCGTCGCAGTCTCCTTTCCCAACTTCTTTGAACGCTTTGAAGAGTGCGGGGCAAGAATAAAAAAACGGCATACCGAAGTACACCGCCGGGAAGCCGACTGTCAGAATTGAACTGACGACCCCGAGATTACAAGTCACGTGCTCTACCGCTGAGCTAAGTCGGCATCGCGTGCAACTATATCTGGCGGAGCATGGACGTGTCAAGAAGCGGGTTTTTGGGCAAAATCCCTTCGTGCGGTTGACAAAGGGCCCAATAGCTTGTATTGTACGTTTGTCTTTTGACAGGGAGAGGTACCCAAGCGGCCAAAGGGGGCAGACTGTAAATCTGTTGGTTATCACCTTCGAAGGTTCGAATCCTTCTCTCTCCAATCGGAGGCCTTCTTCTACGAGGAAGGCCTTTGTTCGTCATCGTGAAAAAGGGGTATAGATGAGTAGGTTTTACGATGAAGGCCTGCAATTCTCCTGCGTAGCAGGCTGCGTCTATTGTTGCGGGGTTGAGCCGGGGTATGTCTTTCTCTCTCAAGCCGATCTCGATCGCCTTTGTGCCCATACCCGCATGGATCAGGAAGCATTCATCAAGACGTACTGTCACTACGTTGACATGGGGGCTTACAAGATGATCAGCCTGGTGGAGAAAAAGAACCATGACTGCATCTTCCTGAGCCCGAACGGATGCACCGTGTATGAAGCTCGTCCGGTTCAATGCCGAACCTACCCGTTTTGGGGCACAATCATTGAAAGCAGAGAGACATGGGAAGAAGAAGCCCGTTCATGTCCCGGAATCGGACACGGTAAACGGTACAGCAAGAAGGAAATTGATGGTTTCATTCGTCAGCGAATCGCCAATGGATTGATCATGATCATATAGGAGACCAGATGGCAAAGATTGCTGAATCTACTCTCCAACAAATCAAAGCTCGCCTGTCGATCAGCGAAGTGGTCAGTGATTACGTCACCCTCTCCTCGAGAGGCGGGCGCCTCTGGGGATTGTGTCCTTTCCATGAAGAGCGCACCCCTTCCTTCAGCGTCGTCGATCAAGAGGGGTTTTATTACTGTTTTTCCTGTAAAAAAGGGGGATCAATCTTCGACTTCATCATGGAGACGGAAAAGGTGCCGTTCCATGAAGCGGTGAAGATGCTTGCCCAACGAGCGGGAGTGGAACTGGAAGAGGAGACCCCCGCCCAGCGGGCTCAGCGGGATCTTTCCGAAAACCTGTATGAGCTGTACGGGCGGATAGCCGGCTCCTTCCACTATCTTTTGAAAACCGGGTCAAGCGGATCATATGCCCGCTCCTATCTGAAGAAGCGAAACGTGGCTCAACCGATGTGGGACACGTTTCTCCTTGGATATGCTCCGAGCGACGGGGCGTGGCTGCATCAGTTTTTGAAGAAACAGCATTACAGCGACGAGTTGCTGGCACAAAGCGGCCTCTTCAGCCAAAAAAATCCGACCTATCCGCTCTTCGTGGACCGGTTGATTTTCCCCATCCGCAACTGGCAGGGCAAGGTCGTGGCGTTCGGGGGGAGGGATCTTTCAAACACCTCCAAAGCGAAGTACATCAACACTCCGGAGACGGTGATCTATTCAAAGAAGCACAACCTCTTCGGGCTCTATGAATCGCTGGATACGATCAAACAGGAGCGCAAAGCGATCCTTTGCGAGGGGAACTTCGATGTTGTGGCGCTCCACCAGGCGGGGTTCACCAATGCGATGGCGCCCCTGGGCACCTCGTTCACCCCGGAGCAGGGGAGGCTGCTCCGCCGATACTGCGATACCGTCGAGATTCTTTTTGACAATGACCGGGCCGGGCGGGAAGCGACCGCCAAAGCGTTGCTGATCGCCCAGGATCTGGGGATGGTCAACAAGGTGCTTGCCCTCACGAATGCAAATGATCCGTCGGAACTCATCGAGCAGGGCTCGGAAGAAGCGCTCAGACAACAGCTCTCCTCTTCCCTCGACGGATTCCGATTTTTGCTCAACGCTCAGCTCCACAGCCATGATACGTCCACGGCAAAAGGGAAGGCCCGTGCATTTCATCAGCTCAAACCCTATCTGAGGGCGACGCACAGCGAGATCGAGCGGCAGGAATTGATCAAGACCCTCAGCGATCTCCTGGATATCGATGAAGCCTCGATGCATGAGGAATACGCCAAGGAGCAAACCCCGAAGAACGTCGTGCCCAAGCGGGAGGCACAACCGGTTGTTCCGCTGAATCCGGCGGCGATCTCTTTGGACTATTACCTGATGCTGACCGTGGCGAACAACCCCGAGCTGTACTTGAAAACTCGCGCTTCGATCGGATTTGAAAGCCTGAATGATCCGAAAGCCCACGAACTGTATGAAGCGTTGGAGCAGGCCGCCCGGGAGGATGCCCTTGCAGGCAGTGAGTATCTCTTGCAATTGCTCGAGAGCGACCAGGTAAAAAGCGACCTTTCCTCATCATTTGGATTGGCGGAGTTTCGAAACGAACCGCAGAAGATCCTGAAAGAGAGTCTCTTGAGAATCCGCCTTCGATCATGGGAGAAAAAGCGCCAATCGAACAAACGCTTGTTGGATATCACGCAGCTTGAGGGGAACGACAGCCGGACAATTGAAGAGCTATTGGAAGAACGAGTGGAAATTGAGGAGGAAATCGCCCGAATAAAGCAGGAGCTGAAGGAGGAAACAGGGAGGATGGCATCAGCTTTGCTTCTCTTGTAAAGGCACGGATAAATCTGTATGATGTAACGACGTCCGTGAAAAAGGTCACCGACTTGGGCCCGCATGACCCAAGATTGACGAAGTGCTGAAAGATGACGAGTATACGAAGGGAGAGAACATACTGACGTAATACACCTTTGGGTTCACTTGGTTGATTCAAACCAAGGCTTTTTAACGCGCACAAACTCCAACACGGATTCGGAGTGTGGATAGAGAAACAGGGTAAAGGAAACAGATGCTGGATAACACTATTGTCAATAACATTTTTAACGATTTAGTTAAAGAAGCGGGGGACACGAAAAGCGTCAGCAAAGACCTCCTTATGAAGAAGCTCGAAAATTTGGGCGATGAATATCGAGTAGAAATTGAGGAACTCTTGACCGACAACGATATCGAGCTTGTCGAGCCGCTTGAAACCAATGAGATCAACGGGTTTGACGGGGAGCCTGATGACGATGAGATCGATGAGGTTGGTGATGTCTTCAGCCTTGATTTGGAGGATGACGATATTGACGATGAGATCGACGTCGATGTTGAACCGATCAGCGTAGAAGATTTTCATGTGCCTGAAGAGGAAGATGACGAACCCCCCAAAAAAACGAAAGACGATGACGACGATGACGATCTCGATGAAGAGGATGAGGACGACGAGGTCGATGGGTTGAAATCATGGAGCGGCATCAGCACCGACGATGACTCGGCCGGTGGAGCCCATTACGTGGATATTTCCAAACTCGACGATCAGGATGGGGAAAGCGACTCTTCCCGTCATCCGACAATCCTTGGAACCGATAAAGGCGAGGGTGGCGGGGACGATCCGATTCGACTTTATTTGCGCGAGATCGGGAGGGAGAATCTTCTTACCGCCGAAGAAGAGGTCGAACTTTCCATGGAGATGGAAAAGGGGGCGGCGATCATCATCGAGGTAATCCAGGAAAGCGGAATTCTTATTACCCGATTCAAGGACATCCTGACGGTGCTTTCTACGAAGCGGGATGAAAATGACGATGAATATTCGCAAAAGGATTCCAAAGAATTTGAAATAAGCCTGAAGCGATATAACAATTGCTACCGGGAATCGTTGAAGGACATTCAAGCTGTTTTAAAGACCTATATCGCAAAGAAAGACCAGATGATTCTCTCGGGAGAGGATATTCTCGGCGATGCCGCTTTGGATAAGAGTCGACAGGCATTGCTCAAGAAACTCTCGACGATCGAATTGCAGCCGGAAGAGATTCTTGCGTTCACTAACGACTTCATCGAGGCGGAGTATAAGATTCGTTCCTTCAATGAAAAGAAGCAACAGCTTGAAAACAAGCTGAATATTCGAACAGCACGGGATCTCCGTCAACTCGGCAAGGATTTGGCGACCCAGTCAAAAGCCGTCCTGATCGAAGAAGAGCTGCACCTTTCCAGCGATACGATCAAGGATCTGATTCGGGAGCTTCAGATCACTCACAAAGTGCTCAAGCAAATCGAGTTTGAATTTGAGGAAAAAAGTGAAGTCATTCTCGAGTTGGCCGATCGAATCAAATTCGGCCAAAAGAAGATGAAAGATGCAAAGGATCGCCTGATTCGGGCCAACCTGCGGCTGGTCGTCTCGATCGCCAAGAAGTATACCAATCGCGGCCTTCATTTCTTTGACCTTGTTCAGGAAGGGAATATCGGCTTGATCAAAGCGGTTGAGAAGTTCGAGTACCGCAAGGGCTTCAAATTTTCCACCTACGCCACGTGGTGGATTCGTCAGGCGATCACCCGTTCGATCAGTGACCAGGCCCGAACGATCCGCGTCCCGGTCCACATGATCGAACAGATCAATAAAGTCGTTCGCGAGTCGAGGATGCTGATGCAGAGCCTCGGGCGGGAGCCGACCGATGAGGAAGTCGCTGAAAAGCTTGGTTGGACCGAGCAGCGGGTAAAGGCCGTCAAAAACGTCGCCCGCGAACCGATCAGTCTTGAAACACCGGTCGGCGAGGAAGAGGATTCCCTCCTCAGTGATTTCATTGAGGACAAGGATGTTGAGAATCCCGCTCAGCAAACCGCCTATTCATTACTTCAGGAGCAACTGAAAGAGGTGCTCAGCACGCTTCCGGCCCGCGAGCAGGAAGTGTTGAAGATGCGGTTCGGCTTAGAGGACGGCTACTCGTTGACACTCGAGGAAGTAGGATTGTATTTTGAGGTTACACGCGAGCGGATTCGACAGATTGAAGCGAAAGCTTTGCGGAGGCTCCGCCACCCGAAACGAAGCAGAAAATTGAAGGATTTCATTTAATAGAGGAAGAATGATGATGAATGAAGCAGCGGTATTTTCACGGCTTAATCAATTACAGAATGATTTGAGCATTCGATTTGCTCTGGAAGAGGAGATCGCCAGGCTCCCCCGTGACTTGAAAGTCAAACAGGAGTTGTTGGATACGATCAACCTCGACTACATCGAAGAGCACAGTCGAAGCGAGACGGCGAAGGTCGAGCTGAAGAACCTTGGCTACCAGTATGAAGATGCTGTCCAAGCCCGTGACAAAAGCGAGCGCAACATGGAGTTGATCACCACCCAGCGTGAGTTCGAAGCGTTGGAGAAAGAGATCAAAGATGCCGCAGCGAAAGAGCAGAGCCTGTTGAAACAGCTTCACGTCAAAGAGAAGCAGGTTCAGGAGTTCGAAATCCGACTTACCGAGAAAGAGGAGCTGATGGCTCTTCAAAAAAGTGAAGTCGATGCCGAGGCGAGCAAGATCGATGCGCTCCTTGCCGAAAAGAAACAGGAACTGGCTGAAGTCAGCGCGAGATGTGAAAGCTACATCGATGAAGAGATCACACACGATTTGTACAAAAAGTTTTCCAACATCGTGAAAAACAAGAAAGGCAAGGGAATCGTTCCCGTTCATGGCTTGGTTTGTCAGGGATGCCATGTTATTCTTCCGGTGCAGTTCGTAAACTCGGTTCGCGATGGAAAGGATGTTGAATTCTGTCCGTACTGCAGCCGAATCCTCTATTGGGAAGACGTCGACGGTGCGGAAGACAAGTTCATCGCCGGACGGGTCGATCCCGATGCCGACTTGGGTGATTTTGTTCAAGAAGGTGAGTTTGACGACGTTTTATAGGATTTTTGACAAGGTAGGCTAGATGATCGCGCTCGGTATGCCGAGTGAGGAAAGTCCGGGCTCCGCAGGACATGACGCCGGATAACATCCGGGAGCGGTAACGCTACAGAGAGTGCCACAGAAAAGATACCGCCGCATCCGCGGTAAGGGTGAAATGGTGGGGTAAGAGCCCACCGCGATGGTGGCAACATCATCGGCAGGGAAAACCTCGTCAGGAGCAAGACCAAGCAGCAAATTGGGTTGTCCGCCCGACATTTGCGGGTAGGTTGCATGAGTGGTTTGGCAACAAACCACCTAGATAGATGATCATCTTCGACAGAACCCGGCTTATTGCCTGCCTTGTCTTTTTTTACATAGAAGGGGTGAAGATATGCGAAAAACAGTTCTTGTTGGCATACTTCTCTCCTTTTTTTGTATCCTCGTCTCCTGTTCAAACAACCATCACTTTCTTGATCGCTTGCTCGAGGGTGGAGCATATCAGGAGGTGATCGATCGCACAACATCGCAATTTCAGCGGAATAAAGACCCCGAGCTGCTCATCTATCGAGCTCGGGCGCTCGACCGCCTCGGCCAATCATCAAAAGCTCTGGATGTGATCAAGCTCTACGCTGCATTGACGCCTCTTTCCAAACAGGAGCATCAGGAGCTGAGTATCGAGCTCGCTTTGAAAAACCAAGACTGGGCGTACCTCGTCAGCCAGGCGGAGATCCTAAAAGAGCGGAATCGCCTGACGATTGATTACGCAAAAGAGTATTACCGGGCGCTCCTGAAAACAGGCAGGACGCAGGAAGCAAAGACCCTCTTTTCAGAAGCGATCCGGGGAACCCTTTCACCGTTCGAGGAGGCGAAGCTCCTCATCGCCTCCGAAGTCGATCCCGCCGCCCTTGAAACCCATCTGGGCATGCTTTCAATTGAAGAGCAGGTCAACCTCGTATTGGAGGTGGTTCCCCTTGGATTGGATCCCTCGATCGCCGAAGCGTGGTTCATCTCCCTAAAAATGCAAAAGAGTGATACAATCGAGCTTTATCGCGCCTTGGCTCTGCTTGCCGGTCGAGCCGGGCGGCGATACGAGGAAGCACAGTACGCCCGGCTTTACCAAAAAAACAAGGAAGCTCATGAATAATACGTTCGATCGATTACACAATGACTTGTTGATGATAAGCAACCCCGCCCGGTATATCGGCGGTGAATATATCCAAAACAGGAAGGAGCCCAAAGAAGGCGATCTTCGATGTGCGGTCTGTTTTCCCGACCTCTATGAGATCGGGATGAGCAATCTGGCGATCAAGATCCTCTACGATCAACTGAATCGCATCGAGGACGTCCATTGCGACCGCGTCTTTTCCGTCGCTCCCGACTTTGAAGCGCTGCTCAGGGAGAAAAATCTTCCGTTATACACGCTCCAGACCCGGCTTGGTCTTCATGAACTCGATTTTCTCGGCATCTCGATCGGCTATGAATTGACGGCGACGAACATCCTTCAAGTCTTGGATCTGGGCAGGATACCGATCAGGGCAGGCGAGCGGGGGGACGAGCATCCGATCGTGATCGGGGGCGGGCCGGCGATCACCAATCCGCTGCCGTTCGGAGCATTCCTTGACCTCGTGTATATCGGCGAATCGGAAGGCGGTCTGGAGGCCGTGGTCGCCGTATTACGGCAAGCAAAGAGGGAAGGGTGGAGTCGGGCGGAAAAAATCAGGGAGTTGCGACAATTCACGTTCTTATGGCATTTGGGTAAAAAATCCACCGTGCGGCATATCGATCACGCCTTTCCTGAAAAACGGACGTTTCAGCACTTTGTCGTACCTAATATTCAGGTGGCGCAGGACAACGGCGTCGTGGAAATCATGCGCGGCTGTCCCAACGGCTGCCGGTTCTGCCATGCCGGCCAATTCTACAAACCCTACCGCCAGAAAGAACTTGCCACGGTCGTCGAGGAGGTCCGCCAGTTCGTCGATGAATACGGGTACCGGGAAATCACTCTTTCCTCGCTTTCCAGCGGCGATCATCCCCAATTGGAAGCGATGATCGACCTCCTCAATGGAACCTACGCCCATCGGAACATCTCCTTTTCCCTTCCTTCCCTGAAGGTGAACACCTTCAGCCTCGGAATCCTGGAGAAGCTCGGGGAGGTGCGGAAAAGCGGATTGACTTTCGCTATCGAGACGCCGAACGAAGCGTGGCAGCAGGCGATGAACAAACCGGTTCCCTTGCGGCAAGTCATTGAAATCATTCAGGAAGCGAAGAGCCGGGGATGGCGGCTGGCGAAGTTTTATTTCATGGTGGGCCTTCCGTTCGTGGATCGAGAGGAGGAAAACCGGGAGATCGTCGATTACCTCGGGGCGATCTGGGATGAAACGAAGCTTAACATGAACATCAACATCGGCACCTTCATTCCCAAGGCCCATACGCCGTTCCAATGGTGCGCCCAGCTTCCGGCCGCCGAAGCGCAAGACCAGCTCCACCACCTCAAGAAGATGATCATCGCCCGCATCAAAGGGGCCCGGGTGAACTATCACGATCCGACGATCAGTTACATCGAGGCTCTGGTCAGCCGGGGGGATGAGAGGTTTGCCGATGTCATCGAGAGCGCCTACGACAAAGGTTGCCGGCTTGATGCCTGGGATGAATACCTTGATAAGGAGAAATGGTTCAAGGCGATCGGGGAGGCTTCCTATGATGTAAACGCCGCGATCTACGATGAGTATCGGCTCGATGAACCGCTTCCCTGGGACGGAATCAATCTTCGAGTCGGTAAACCGTTCCTCATCGAGGAGTATAAACGGGCGAGCAGGCTCCTGCTTACCGGCCGTTGCACCGCCGAGTGTGCTCATCGGTGTGCGGCATGTACTTCCGCCCATAAGGTGGTTGATGCCAAACGGTCGGATGCCGTCGAATACCCGAAACCGCAGGAGCGGCCGAGCCCGCTATCCTATGTGCAGGCGCTCGTTACCTATAGACGGGTCTTTCCCGCGACCATGATCAGCCACATCAATACGATGAGAAACGTCGAGATGGCGCTTCAGCGGGCAAACCTGCAGGTGCAGTTCACCCAAGGGTACAACCCGACGCCCAAGCTTGAGTTCGTGAATCCGCTTTCCCTCGGAATAACGGGGGAGGCGGAAATCCTTCTGATCGAGCTGGTTGATGATCCGACTCTCACCGAAGCGGGCGTAAAAGAAGCCCTGCAGGAAAAACTCCATGATGGTTTTATGATCACGGATGTCGTGTTTCTCCCGAAAGGGAAGAAGCAAACCCTTGCCCGGCACCTCGTCGCCAGCCGCTATGAGTTCGATACAAAAGGATCCATTGAGGCTCAAAGCGCTCTTCGAGCACTGGTTCGGGAGCCCAAAGAAGGCGCCACGGTGAAAGAGATCCGAGAAGATCGCTTTGAGGTTATCATCCATGGCGAACGCAATATGATCAAGCTGCTCTTCGGAAAGGATGCGGACAAGTTCCTGATCGCTTCCAAATATGGAATAACCCGAACGCACCTCTATGCGGGGGAGATCGGAACCTCCTACAGCGAGTTCATGCTTCGCCTTTAGCTCGCTGCCATAACGCTTCCAACTGATCGAGACTCGCCGTTTTGAGTTCCAAACCTTCTTCCCGTGCTTGGGCGACTACCCGGTTGAACCGGGCCTGCACCTTTTTATTTGTCCGACGAAGCGCATAGGAGGGGTTGTAGCCCAGAAACCGAGTAAGATTGATGACGCTGAAGAGAAGATCCCCCAGTTCTTCCTCGGTATCGCCGCCTTCCTCCAATGATTCACGCACTTCCCGAATTTCTTCCCGGACCTTCTCGAAGACTCCGGAAGCATCCGGCCAATCGAAACCGACCTTTCTCATTCTATGCTGGATTTCAGCGGCTTTTTCGAAGATGGGAAGAGCAGGGGGAATGCGACTGAAGAAGTCGTCTTCATCCGGCTGCTTTCCTTCTTTGACCTTCATTTGATCCCAAAGTATGAGGACATCATCAGGATTCTCCGCCGAAGCGGAGGAAAAGACATGAGGGTGACGCCGAATGAGCTTTTCACTGACGGCATTCAACGCCCCGATCACGAACGTGTCATCGGTTTCTTCCTGAATGTGGCCAAGCATCAGGACGTTTAAAAAGACATCCCCAAGTTCTTCCATCATATCAGGCGCAGATTCGCTTCTCAGCGCATCCAGGTACTCGTAGGCTTCATCGATCAGGTTCAGGGTAATATCTTCGCCGGACTGCTTGCGATCCCATGGGCAGCCGTTTTCGCTGCGCAGATGAGCGATGATTGTCCTGAGCTGATTCAGTGCTTCTTCATAGCTCTCAGAGCGGGTAAATGTGTAATCAATCATAAAAAAAGTATACTGAAATCTTTCGGCATGGTACACTGTGTATAATCTATGGACACACCGATGTATATGGCGATCATCGAAGAGGTTCGTTTCCAGATCGCTAACGAAATTCTCAAGGAAGGCGAACAGCTTCCGTCAATCCGGAATCTTGCGAAAACCCTCAAGGTCAGCGTGATCACGGTAAAGCGGGCATACAAGGAATTGGAAGAGGCAGGATACATCACCACGATTCCTGCAAAAGGCTCGAAGGTTTCCCTTGGCGCCAAGGAGCGGATCAAAGAGGAATTTCTTACAACGATCAAGGAACATGTAACAATCGCATATCGCTTGGCGCAAAAACTGAAGATCTCGGACGCGGAATTCGGTATGCTCCATGAGCTGGTCAAAGCGGAACACAACGGATGAGAAACAAACAGACGGGGCAGAACGAACCCCAACAGGGGAATTCTTTCACTATTTCTAGTTGACAGAATATATATTATTTATATTATTCGGAAATTTTGATATTTCCCAAATACTTCAGGTTTGTCCAATAGATATTGTTGAAATCGCCCTGGGAAATGTTGATCGCCGCAAAGAGATGAACGTACATGGCCGAAGGATCGTAGGCATTTACATCATCGTCTTCAGGTTGGATCGAAGAAAACAGCTTTTTCTGTATTCGTGCAAGTTGATTATTCGTCTGATTTTTGTATGAAGGGTTTGCCGGAGTTACGGTAAAGATGCCATCGGTTTTCTTGTATTCAACGACAAACTCGGTTTCTATCCGGGCTTTCAAGGTGATTTTGGCCGGATCGGAATACATCACATGATAGCTTGGCGATGTGAAGGTGCCGCCTGAAGTGTCGCTGAACGGATAGACCACATAGTGAAGATGTTCGTCAAGAGTGCTTTTGATCGAAAAGATTCCTTCGCCTGCGTTGTAAGCGCCGGATCGGATGTGCCGCCCATACGGGGCTTTGCCGGCTCTCACTTCAAACGCCGTTTGGAGCTGCGACGATGAAAACCCGTCGAATGTGGCTACCGAATCGGTGATCGCATACCCGAGGAAGATCTTCGGTCCGTTCATCGGATCGATTTTGCCAAGGTCATCCAACGTGCTTTGATCCACCACATAGTTGGCGGTAATCTTCGTTTCTTCCTTGGTCTTTACCCTGATCGAGCTCTGAATTGTGAAGATCGTGGGTATTCCGCACCCGATGAGCACAAAAAAAGCAGATACGATGAGAACAAGGGTAAGCCTTTTCTTCATGGTATCTGCCTCCTCAGGGGCCTTAAAATGCTCGTCGTCTAGAGAAATGCGATTCGATTCAAGGCCAGTTTTGCGTACTCGGAGTTTGGGAATTGGTCGGCAAGCTGTTGGAACGTCGCTTTTGCGAGGTCGGTATTGCCCCTGCCCTCTTCAAGGCGTCCCTGAGCAAATAATGCTTTTGGTGATTCGGCCGCTTCAAAACCAAACTCATCAATGATCCGCGTGTAATATTCAAGGGCTTGCTGAACATCACCCATATTCTCGGCGCTCGCCGCCGCATTGGCAAGAGCAAGACTTTGGAAATAGGTATTCTTGCCCATTTGATACACACCGTTGAAGTGATCGATCGCTTCCCGGTAAGAACCCTTGGTGAACGCAAATAATCCAAGAAGATACTGTGCTTTGAGAGCCGGATATCCCTTGCCTTTGGAAGCAAGCGCATTGAGGCCCAAAAGCAACTCCTCCCTCTTTTGAGCGTATGATTCATCATCCTCGCCGAGACTCTGGAAGGTCATATAATCGCTTTCAAGGAGGTCTATTTCATTAAACTGCTTATTCAGTCTTTTGGACTCGTAGATGCCGATGCTCACCAAAGCGATTGCCGCAATGAGAATTACCACTGAAATATAGGCGATGACAACGCCCCATTTCGAGAAAAATCTATTTAAGGAAACTTCAATTCGCTGAGCAAAGGTCAGTTCCACGTCACTTTTTCTATCACTCATATCCTATCTCCGTGTTGCCAAGGTATGCACAAAGGCGGCCTGAGCCGCCTCTGCTGTAAAGAGGGAATCAATTCCCGTCCTTCTCTTCATCCTTGTAACGCACCATATCTGCAAGGGAGAAGGTATCGCTTTCATCATCTTCATCATGGATGTACTTGGCGATCTCCGATTGCTGGGAGCGCTTGATCATCTCCTTGATCGAAAGAGAAAGCTTCTGAGTTGAGGGGTTCAGCTCGACGACCATCGCGGTAATCGGATCCCCGACCTTGAACTTCTTCAAGACCTCGTCGGTGTACTCTTCATCCGGACCGACAAGATTGAACTTGCTGATCAGGCCCTCGATCTCGCCGGGCACTTTGACGAAGACGCCGAAATCGGTGACGTTCGTAACGGTTCCGCTGATCGTCGAGAACTTCGGATAGTCGCTGCGGAGCGTCTGCCAAGGGTTGCCCTCAAGCTGCTTCACGCCGAGACGGATTCTGCGGGCATCAGGTTCGACCCGAATAACCTGGACGTCAATCACGTCGCCTTCGCTGCAGAAAGAGGACATCGACTTCACTTTCTTCGTCCAGGAAATATCATCAAGGTGGAGGAATCCGTCGATCCCCTCTTCAAGGTTGATGAACGCCCCGCTGTTGGTGATCTTCACCACCGGCTTGGAAAGGGTCATGCCGACCGGATAGCGCTCGGTGATCGTATCCCAAGGGTTCTCATCCAGCTGTTTGAGACCCAAAGAAACCCGCTTCTTGTCCAGGTCATACCCGAGAATCTTCGCTTCGACCACGTCGCCTACGCTCAAGACCTCCTTCGGATCGTTGATTCGGCGAGTCCAGGAAAGCTCGCTGATATGAGCCAACCCTTCGATGCCGGGCTCGATTTCGATGAACGCACCGAAGGTGGTCAGCTTCGTAACCGCAGCCTTGATCACATCATCGACTTTATAACGGGACTCAAAGGTGTTCCAGGGATCTTCCTGCATATGCTTGAGGGAAAGGTTGATCTTCTGCGTCTCCGGATCGATGTTGATCAGGCGCAGTTGAATGACCTGCCCTTTCTTCACGAAATCTTTGGGTCGGGTAACATGCCCCCAGCTCATGTCGTTGATATGGAGCAAACCGTCAAAGCCGCCAAGGTCAATGAACGCACCGAAGGAAGTGAAGGATTTGACCACGCCTTCGACAACGTCACCGATTTGAACGGAGGAGAAGAATTTCTCCTTGTTCTCCTTGATCTTCATTTCCAGATATTCACGGCGGTTCACGACGCTCTTTAAGCGGCTGCCGCTGTGGAATTTATCAATGATGAAATAATCTTCTATGCCGATAAGGGTTTCGGGGTCCTCAACGCGCATGACGTCCGCTTTTGAGAGCGGACAAAACCCTTTGTATTCACCGCCAAGGTTGATCTCAAATCCACCCTTGATGACCTTTTCAAACTTGCCCAACACGGGTGAGCGGTTTTCTGCGGCTGCCTTCAGCTCTTCAGTACGCTCTTTAAAGTCAGCTCGTCGCTTGGAAACAATGATTTGTCCACCCTTGCCTTCTTTGTTGACGATGATGACTTTCACCTCGTCACCGACTTCCGGCATCGTGTCGAACTCTTCGGTAGAGATCCTACCCTCGCTCTTGTAACCAACATCAACAAACACATACTCGTTGTTTATCTGGACAACAGTACCGGCTACGAGTTGGCCGTCTTCGATTCCATCAAGAGATTTAAGATACTCCTCTTGCAGAGCCTCCTGCATTAAGTTTCTCTTTTCATCCAATACTTGTTCTTCAGCCACTTCCCTTTCTCCTGATCCAAAATGTATCTATTTATCCCATTTTCAGGGCAAAAATAGCAGATAACACTTTCTCACAAACCTCTTCCATAGTCAAGTATGATGTATCGATGTACAGGGCGTCCTCAGCTTGCTTTAAGGCACCCACAGCCTTGTTTCGATCGATTTCATCGCGGGCTTTGACCCCGGCAAGCACCTCCTCATAGGTCGTCCCTTCAGGATGTTGCCTGAAGCGGCGTTCGGCTCGAATTTCCGGCTTTGCGTCGAAGTAGATCTTCAGTTCGGCATCGGGAAAAACAACCGTGGTGATATCCCGCCCTTCGACGATCATGTCTTCTCCTTGAGCGATCGCCTTCAGCTGTTCATTCACATAGGAGCGCAGCGGAGGATATGCCGATACTTGAGCGACAACCGAATCGACTTCCTTGGTCCGCAGCTTGTCTTCGATATCGATCCCATCGGCGTGGAGACGTCCGTCGACCAACCGGAGGTGCGTCTCTTTGGCCGTGGAAAGAACTCCTGCAAGATCGCCGACATCCCTCCCCTTTTGTTGGTGAAGATAGGTATAGGCGCGATAAAAAGAACCGCTGTTCAGGTACGTGAAGGTGCTTTTTTCAGCAAGCATCCGGGCGATTGAGGATTTTCCGACCCCGGCGGGTCCATCGATTGCCACGATCATCGTTTTTGTCCTTTTTCATCGTGAAGGCGGCGAACTTCATCCGAAGTAAGTCGGCGCCAGTGTCCTGTTTTCAGTTCTCCCAATTCAACCGGTCCAACGCGAACCCTAATCAGGTCCAGTACCCGGTAATCAAAATGTTCAAGCAATTTCCGGATTTCACGGTTTTTCCCCTCGGTGAGAATGATTCGGGTCCATCGAGACCCCAGAATCTCAAATCGGTGTATCCGGTAGGCAAGCCGATTGTCGGGCAGATATACTCCCCGGCGCATCGCTTCCAGATCCTCTCGGGCGATCGGCCGGGAAGCGCTGACCAAGTACTCCTTTTCCACTTCATGGGAAGGATGGCTCAGCTTCTGAGTCAGCTCGCCGTCGTTGGTGAAGAGGAGCAGCCCGCTGGAATCCTTGTCGAGCCGGCCAATGCTGAACAGCAGCGGTTTTTGCGGGACATCCAGCAGATCTCTGGCGAAGTTCCGTTCATTGGGATCATAGTTGGTGCTCACGTAGCCGCGGGGTTTGTTGAGGGCGAAGTAGAAATATTGCTCCACCGGTTCGATCGTCCGACCGTCGACCATGACCACATCGTCCTCATTGACTTTCGTTCCGAGGGTCGTGACCCGCTGCATGTTCACCATCACCCTCCCCGCTGAGATGAGGGTCTCGCAATGGCGGCGGGATCCACACCCGCTTTTTGCCATATAGACCTGGAGGCGAACCGGATACTCGATCATGCTTCCTCCTCATTGACTTCAAAGCGTTCCTGATCGATTTCACTCAATTTAGGCAACGCTGCGATCGAATTCAAATTGAATTCAAATAAAAACTTCCGACTCGTTCCATAGAGGCACGGATGGCCGGGGACATCTTTGCGTCCGACGACTTTGATATACTCCCGATCACGGAGAAGCCGAATGATCGAGTCGCTGGAAACTCCCCGGATATTATCGATTTCGCGGCGGGTGATCGGCTGGCTGTAGGCGACGATCGAGAGCGTCTCCATAGCGGCCCGGCTGAGCCGGCGGTCGACCCGTCGCCCGTAGCAGGAACGAAGCCGTTCATGAAGGTCCGCCGAAGGCAGGAACTGGAAGGCTCCATGGTTTTCGAAGAGACTCATGCCATGCCGGTAGGTATCGTAATACTCTTCGATTTCAGCTAGAGCTTCCATGACTTCATCTTCGTTCAGATCGGTCATTTTCACGAACTTCTCGACGCTGACCGGTTCATTTTCCAAAAACAGGATCACCTCCAACAGGCGGGCGTCCTCACTGAGGGATCGGATTGCATCACTCACAATTCATCCTCCTCATCATCAAACACGATTTCTTCCACATCTCCGTCAAATATAAGTTCCCGTTCGTCATCATCGCCATGGATCACATCCTCCCTGTAGAAAGCGGCTTCCTCCTCATTGCTGATCGGCAGGGGCTCGATCTGAGCCGGGATGTACTCCTCATCCTCGTCATACGCATCGGAGTAATCCTCTTCAAAGTACTCGTTCCGTCTTCGAATGACGATCGTCTCGAACGCCCGCTCCTGCAGGAGGTAGATCATTCCCTGTTTGGTGGCATCCAGGATCGCCATGAAGGCGCAGATGATGTGAAGTCTGCTGGTTGGATCGACAATGAGCTCTTCGATCGTCATATACTCCCGGGTTTCAAAGACCTCCTGCATCAAGGCGATCTTTTCATTGACCGTTACCGACTCATAGACGTTGAACACCTTCGACGGGGCGATCTGTTTGATCAGTTTTCGGAACGTTTGTAGAAGATCGTCGAGGGTCACCTCACCGAAGAGCTCCTCATCCCCGAACGGCAGGCGGAACTGGCTCGGTTTTCGGGAGATGAAGAGTTCTCCGCTCGTGGCGGTTCCGCTGAGCAGGTCAGTGTACTTCTTGAAGCGCTGGTGCTCCAAGAGGCGTTCGACCAGCTCCTGACGGGGATCCTGATACTCTTCATCGAACTCCAGATCCACCGGAAGAAGCATTCGGCTCTTTATGTAGAGCAGATCCGCCGCCATCTTGTAGAATTCCGTCAGATCGCCGAGAAGAACCGATTCCTCGCTCTCCAGATAGGCGATGAACTGCTCGGTGATCTCGGCGATCGGAATGTCGTAGATGTTGACTTCGGCTTTCTGAATCAGATGAAGCAGCAATCCGAGCGGACCTTCAAAGCCTGCGGTTGTATACACCAAGCCGAGATTCTCAGAAACCTGCTGCTCCGTTCGTTCCACGTTCTACTCTTTTTCGACGTTTGAGTGCCCAAACATCGTTTCCCTGAGGCGTTTGTCCAAATCGGCAAGGATATCGGGGTTCGATTTTAAGAACTCGATCGTTCGATCCCGGCCTTGGCCGATCTTCTCATCCTTGTAGGAATACCACGATCCGGCTTTGTCGATCATCTCGTATTTGAGAGCGGCGTCCAGCAGGCTCGCTTCATAGCTGATTCCCTCCCCGAAGAGGAGATCCAGCTCCACCTTCTTGAACGGCGGAGCCACTTTGTTCTTCACAATCCGGATTCGAATCCGGTTTCCATATACATCATCCGCTCCCCTGCTGAGGGTTTCGATCTTGCGGACATCGATGCGGACCGAGGAGTAAAACTTGAGGGCGTTTCCGCCGGTGGTCGTTTCGGGGTTCCCGAACATCACCCCGATCTTCATTCGGATCTGGTTGATGAAGATGATCGTCGTGTTGGATTTGCTCAAGAGACCGGTGAGTTTGCGGAGAGCCTGGCTCATCAGGCGCGCCTGAAGACCCATGTGACTGTCGCCCATGTCTCCGTCGATCTCCGCCTGGGGGGTAAGAGCGGCCACGCTGTCAATGACGATCATGTCGATTGCGCCGCTGCGGACCAGGGACTCGGTGATTTCGAGCGCCTGTTCACCGCTGTCCGGCTGGCTGATCCAGAGTTCGTCGATATTCACCCCGAGCTTCTTCGCATAGGAGGGATCCATCGCATGCTCGGCATCGATGAACGCGGCGATTCCTCCCGCTTTCTGCGCTTCGGCGATCGCATGAAGGGCAATCGTGGTTTTTCCGCTGGACTCGGGACCATAAATCTCAACGATCCTGCCCCGCGGATACCCGCCGATGCCGAGGGCTTCATCAAGCAGGAGCGAACCGGAGGGGATCGATTCGATATTCAACGTTTCATCGGCATCACCGAGCTTCATCAGCGACCCCTTTCCGAACTGCTTGTCTATTTGGGCTCGGGCCGCCTCAAGGGCATCCTGCTTTTGCTTCAGATCCAAGGGAAACGAACTGTCTTTACTTTTTGCCATGGTAACTCCTCTGGTTCCTTATGGGCGGTATAGTACCATATTGCATCAACTTATGCATCAAGGGTAAAGGTAACCGGACCATCATTTGTATATCTGACATGCATATGTGCGCCAAAGACTCCACCGGAGACGGGAACGCCCTGTTCTTCAAACAGGGAAAACGCTTTGTCGTACAACGCTTCGGCGATCTTCGGGTCCGCCGCCCGGTCGTAGGAGGGGCGGTTGCCTTTGCGGAGGTTTGCCAGCAGAGTGAACTGGCTGACGAGAAGAATTTGGCCGTCGATCTGTTTCAGGTCGAGGTTCATCTTGCCGTGTTCATCCCGAAAACAGCGGATCTTGGGAATTTTTTCGCAGATCCACTTCAGCTGTTCTTCCGTGTCCCCCTCGCCCACTCCCAGATATACGAGCAGACCCCGTTCGATGGAGCCGACAACCTCGCCATCGACAGTGACACTCGCGTCATAGACGCGCTGAATGACCGCTCTCACGGAAGACCCTTCATCCGTTGAACGAACCGGGTACGGTCTTCGGCGCCAAAAAAGGCGCTGCCGGTAACGGCGACGTCGACACCCGCTTCAACAATGGAAGAAACGGTGTCCAGATTAACTCCCCCATCGACACTGATGAGATAGGTGTAGCCGCACTCCTCTCTCAAATCTTTCAATCGGGTTATTTTTTTCAAGGTGGACGGGATCATCTTCTGTCCCCCAAAGCCGGGGTTCACGCTCATGACCAGAACCAGATCGATGAGATGAAGGATCTCCTTCAATGCATCGACCGGTGTGGAGGGAACGATGCTGATTCCCGCTTTGACCCGATGTTCTTTGATCAGATTCAGGGTGCGATCCAGATGGACGTTTCCTTCATAATGAATCGTGAGGTAATCACTGCCGGCGGCGGCGAAATCAGCGATATAACGCTCCGGTCGCTCAATCATCAGATGCGTGTCGAAGGGAAGGTCGCTGTGCTTTCTGAGGCTCTCGATGACAACCGGTCCAAAGCTGATATTCGGAACAAAAGCCCCGTCCATCACGTCAAGGTGAACCCAATCCGCCCCATGGTTCTTAATCGAAGCCACCTCGGCCGCTCCTCTGGAAAAGTCGCTGGCAAGCATGCTCGGTGCAATAATCAATGAGGGTGTATTCATACCCTCAGTTATACCAAGAAGCAGGCCGATATGCAACGATTGGCTGAGGAAAGAATCGAGGTTGCCACGGGTGTGTTCCGCCGGTTGAAGATTGTTGCCGATATGTAAATATGCTAGCCTGTGCTCATTAAACGATAAGGAAACATACCCATGCTCCATATGACACTGAGATGGTTTGGCCCCAACCATGACACCGTTCCGTTGAACTATATTCGGCAGATTCCCGGTGTAGAGGGGGTCATCACCACCTTGTACGACATCCCCGCCGGGGAAGTTTGGCCAAGCGAACGCATTCGCGAGCTCAAGGCCGAGGTTGAAGCCGCCGGCTTGAAGATTCTCGGAATCGAAAGCGTGAACATCCACGATGCGATCAAGATCGGAAACGAAGACCGGGAACGGTATATTGACAACTATATCGAGACGTTGAGGAACCTCGGTAAAGAGGGAATCACTACGGTGTGCTATAACTTCATGCCGGTTTTTGACTGGACCCGCACCGATCTGGCCAAAGAGCGCCCCGACGGATCGACCGTTTTTGCCTACGACGAGGAGATCGTCAGATCGATCGATCCCCAGACCCTGTTCGATCATACTACCGCATCAAGCGAGGGCTTTTTGATGCCGGGTTGGGAACCCGAACGCCTTGCGAAAATAAAAGATCTTTTTGAAGCGTACAAAGAGGTCGATGAAAAGACTCTCTTTGACAACCTCGTGTACTTCCTTAAGCGTATCCGGCCCGTAGCGGAGGAGTATGACATCAAGATGGCGATTCATCCCGACGATCCCGTCTGGCCGGTTTTCGGATTGCCGCGAATCATTACCGGGTTGGACAAGGTCAAAAAGCTGATGAAGGCAGTGGACGCGCCGTTTAACGGAGTGACGTTCTGCACCGGCAGCTTCGGGACCAACCCGAAAAACGACTTGCCCGAAATGATTCGGGCTCTTGAAGGCCGAATCCACTTTGCCCACATCCGGAACCTCGAACACGTTGAAGAAGGAGTCTTTGAAGAATCGGCCCACCTTTCCCGGGATGGATCATTCGACCTGTATGAAATCGTCAAAGCGCTTCATGACATCGGTTTCGATGGTCCGGTCCGCCCCGATCATGGTCGGATGATCTGGGACGAGGTTGCGATGCCCGGTTATGGCTTGTATGACCGGGCTCTCGGTGCCATGTACATCCTCGGGCTTGAAGAAGCAATTGTCAAAAACCAAGAAATGAAGAACGCTTAACCAACCGGCCCCTGTTTGAAAAAGACGTAACAGGAATCAAAGAGAGACCATTTCCTATCTTGAATACATCGTTTCAATTTCTTCCGGAATTGTCTGATTTGTGATACGGGAAGCTCTATTGAACCGACAAATCAATTGCTAAAAACTCAAATTTTATGTATACTTTACAAGATAGATAGAAAGAAATTTCGGACTGAGCAGACAAAGACGAATGTCTGCACGGTTTTGTTTTGTCTATTAAGACGATATATTTTCGGAGACAAGATCATGGGAATCCAAGAAATTGAACAAGTATTAAAGGAAGAACAATGGACCAGAGCCTCAGCTTCCGCCTTCACGGTGGCCAATTTTGAAACATTTGACCGGTTGATTGAAGATTTGGATGATGAGCAGAAGATCGAGGCTCGGGATATGTGCGAGCGGCATATTCGGGAACGGGAAAAGAATTCAGTAGTTGCCCACTATATCAATGGAATGCTCGCCATCCAACGGAAGGGGTCGGAAAACTTCCTTCCCCTTTTGAATCTCATTGAACTCTTCAGCGAACACAAGCGCTGGAACATCGTGGAATACCTCGCCCAGAAAATTCTAAACAAAAGCGAAAACCGCCACGCCTTGAGACTGCTCGCCCAATCGTATGAAGCGACCGGCAAACAGGAGAAGAAGATCGAGCTGTGGGAACGACTGGTCAATGTCGATTATGAAGAGGTTGATATTCTCAAGCAGCTTGGAACGTACGCTCTTGAAGCCGGGAAGACGGAAAAAGCTGTCAGTTACTTCAAGAAAACGATCAATCGGTTGTTGAAACGAAAAGACTTCACCCCGATTAGACATATTCATGAGATCGTCATCACCAGTGACCCGCACCAATTCGATTACACGATGAACCTTGCTGAGCAAATCTCCGTTACGAGCCACTCCTCCGCCGTGGCGATCTTAAGGGATGCTACCGAAGCGTATAAAGAGGATGTTGATCAGATGATCGAAATCCAAAAGCAAATCCTTATGTTGGACCGGGAGGATGCGATCGCCCGCGATCAATTGATCAAGAGCTATCGAAAGAAATATAAGGACCACTCCCGCTTGGAAAGCTGTCTTGAAGCCTCCGCCCTCGTAGGCATGATCGCCCGGGACGTGCTCTTGTCGATTGAGGATTTTGAAACAAACATCGCATTCGACAAGGGAACGTTCGTATTCCAGAACTCCACCGGACGGATCGGAAGGATTCGATCTATCGATGAAACGGATGTGATCGTCGACTTCGCCGGGCAGGCGACCACTCAGGGTTCCCGCTTGTCGACCAACATGGCATTCAAGAGCTTGCAAGCCCTGCCCAAGAGCCATATCTGGGTTCTGAAAAGCGCCCTTCCAAAGCAGCGGCTCTACGACAAAGTAAAGAGTGATATTCCTTGGACGTTGAACATTCTTATGTCAAGCAATGGAGGGCAATCGAGTCTTCGGGATATGAAGGCGGAATTGGTGCCTTCGATCATGGAGGCGAAAGAGTGGACAAGCTGGATGAATCAGGCAAAGAAAGAGTTGATGGCCAATCCCCTCTTTGACCTCTCCCCCACTGACAGCGATGTGTATCTGCTTCGATCCACCCCGATCAGCTACGAGGAGAAACAGCTTTCAATCTTCCGAAGCGAACGGGAATTCTATGATAAGATTCGTCGTTTGAGAGAGTTCATTTCCAGCAAGGGCGATGTGGAAAGCGATTACTTCCTTGAAATGGTCGGGTTCTTCAGCGAGTTCTTTTTTGAAGAAAACGGAGTCTCAAAACCGATCGTTGTCACCAATGATGTGATCATGTCCTCCTATCTTCTCCTTGAAGAGTTGGTCAAGAAGCAAGGGATGCATTTTGTCACCCTTCCCGAGGCGTTCGGCTTTACCGATCTCTTTGAACGGGCGAATAACATCTATGAAGTCTTTGCTCCGATCAAGGACTCGGAGTTGAAGAAGTCCTTCATCGATCACGTCGTTGATGAAATCCCCTCGTGGCCAAAGGTCTTGATGGAGATCTTCCCCGGCTATCTTACAAGCTATATTCCTGAAATCTTCCGCCAGAACAAGAAGAACGCCGATTTACTCAAGCTGTACAAGGATGCGGTGGAGAATTTCAAGGATAAGGGTGCAACCCTGATCTACCTTTTGAAGAATGGCGACAAAAAAGTGTGGGACAAGAGCGGGTATACCAAGGAGCAGTTGTTGTATATCCAACTCCAGCTGCTTGATACGGTGAACCGCTACATCGATGCCAAACGCGATGCGCAAGAGAATCGAAAGAACTCAAAAGCGCTGATGAGCATGCTTTTCGATGACAAGCAGATCTTCACCTGCATTGAAGAAGGTAATGAAGAAAACGCCCAACGAATCTACTCGCTGGTGGCGAACGTCTTCGATCTTCCCGGTGGAAAGAAAATCGAGGTCAAGCATTCAATCAGTGTTAAATTCCCCGGATTCAAGTTCTTTGATGAAGCCCCGCTCTCCCAGCGGGAAGCGTTCGTTCCCACCGGACTGTTCTGCACCGCAGCTTCTTTGGAGGCCAAAAAGAAGGAGTTGGATTATATCCAGCACGTCGAGCTGCCGGAGATCGCCAAGGAAATCGGGGCCGCCCGCGAGATGGGAGACCTGAGAGAGAACAGCGAGTACAAGTACGGAAAGGAAAAACAGACCCTGATCCAGAACAATCTTCGCCGGCTCTCGGAGGAGATCGACCGGGCCTCGGTCGTCACCCCGGACATGGTCGATGAATCAAAGGTCGGATTCGGCACCAAGGTTACCTTGATGGACAATCTGAAAGGCGAAGAGGTAACCTACACGATCATGGGCCAATGGGAGGCGAACCCCAATGAGAACATCATCAACATCTCCGCCCCCTTCGGCCGGGAACTGGTGAACCACGAGGTCGATGAACGCTTCACGTTCACGATCAACGAGCAATCGTACGACTTTACGGTCAGAAAGATCGAAAAGATCGATTTTTAAGGAACTTTCAAACAATCGTTCAATCGCCCCCATTTGGGGGCGATGACTATATTGTTAAATACATTTAACAAAAACACATCAAAATTGTTAGATGGACTTTACAAAAAGGCCATATGGGTTATACTGTCTCCATGGATCGACTGATAGAAAGCTACATGGAAAAGATGCGAACCACATCGCTTCGGTATATTCGGGATAGCGAGCATCAGATCAATTGGGACGCTCGGTTGATTGGAATACGCGGCTCACGGGGAACCGGGAAGACCACGCTTCTTCTGCAGCATATCAAGAAGACTTTTGCCGATGATTACTCGAAAGCATTGTATGCAAGCCTCGATCATTTCTGGTTTTCGAGCAATACGCTTTTGGATCTGGCCGACTGGTTCAAAAAACAGGGGGGCACCCACCTTTTTCTGGATGAGGTCCATACCTACCCAAACTGGTCGGTTCACATCAAAAACATCTATGATGATTATCCATCGCTGCACATCGCATTCACCGGATCATCCCTTCTTCAATTGATAGCGGGAGGCGCGGATCTGAGCCGCCGAGCGCTCTCATATACACTTTCAGGCCTCTCTTTTCGCGAGTACCTGGCAATTGAGGAAGCGCTTGCCTACCCCATCATTCCATTGACCGAGATCCTGTTCGAACACCGAAGACATACGATGGCGATCGTTCAGGATGTGAATGTGTTTCCCCACTTTAATCAATACTTGCAGTTTGGCTACTACCCTTTTTATCGAGAGGGAAAAGCCGATTACAAAAGCAGATTGGCCGAGACGATTCGGTACATCATCGAACGCGAACTTCCGTTTCAACGGAATGTAGCGCCCTCCGCCGTACCGAAAATCAAGCTGCTGCTCATGATCATCGCCGAATCGGTGCCATTTACTCCGAATATCTCCAAACTGAGTGAACGGATAGGAATAAGTCGGCAGACATTGATTACCTATCTCCACTATCTGGAAGAAGCCAAGATCATATCCCTCCTCTACAAGTCGACCGGAGGAATCTCCCTGCTTCAGAAGCCGGAAAAGATCTACCTTGACAACACGAACCTGATCCATCTTCTCGGAGAAAAGGAACCGGATGTCGGAAGCATTCGAGAAACGTTCCTTGCTTCCATGCTGAGAAGCAAAACGAGCATCCGCTACACCGACCATGGAGATTTCCTTGTCAACAATACGCATACGATCGAAGCGGGCGGAAAGAACAAGACGAGGAAACAGATTCAGACCGTGGATGACGGATTCATCGCAGCGGACATGATCGAACACGGAAGCGACCGAAGAGTTCCGCTTTGGCTTTTCGGGTTTCTCTATTAGCGGGAAAGGATCGTGAAGAAATCGATTTTGAATCGCTTGTATGATGTCAGCCATACGAAGATGGATGAGAGCCCGATGACGATGAGGATGCCGAGGTTCTTCCAAGTGGAGCCGTCTGTGTACCAGGGCGGTGCAAGGAGCTTGTAGAGAATCGCTCCGATGAGGATCGGGATGTTTGCCAGGATGATCTTCCCGATCTCCTTGAAGAGAACCTTGTCGGTGAACGGTGTATAGAGGTCTTTCACGATGAAGAGGATGATGAACAGGGAAAGAAGGTAGGAGATTCCGTTGGCCAGCGAGAGGGCTTGAAGGCCCGCATTTCCTTTGATGAGGAGAACCATCAAGAGCATATCAAGAACGTTCTGAACGATCTGCACCATTGTCATTGCCTTGAAGCGCTTGGTTGCGAAACCGAGTCTCAGAAGCAGGGAATGGAAGGCGGTGCTCGTCATGAAGAGCAGGAAGGGCCCCAGCACCGTCGCTGTTCGGATCGAGTCGGCGTGGGTGAACTTTCCTCCCTGGAGGATTACCGAGATGATCTCGAGCCGGAACGCATAGATGATGATCGTGCTTGGAAGAAGCAGAGAAGTCAGTTTGGAGAGGGCTTCCCTGCTCTGCCGTTTCAGGGCGGCATGATCGTTCTGGGCGAACGCCATCGACAGGGCGGGAAGACTCACGGCAGCGATCGCGTTGAAGAAGATTCCATAGGGGGTCTGGTAGAAGATCAGGGAGTTGGCGAATGCGGTTACACTCCCCTCGCCCAAGGTGGAAGCCAGATAGTAGCTGACCATCTGGGTGACGATCTGCATCCCCATCCCGATCGAGACGAACCCCCATGCCTTGAGGGTGGGTGCGAAGGTCGTGCCTTTCGGGTTGAACATGAGTCTGAATCGATACCCTTCCCTTCGAAGCGTTATGTACGCATAGAATCCTTGAAGAGCTCCTCCTGCGATCGTAGCGTATGCCACGCTCATCGCTCCAAAGGAAGAAGAGGTCAACAGCACGCCTGAAATGACCACGATTGAATAACAGAGCGGGCTTGCGAACGCATGGAAAAACCTCTTGTGCAGCTGGAGCAATCCGGTGAAGGTGGCGCTCAGGCTGATCGTCCCCAGATATGCGATGAAGTACGGCAGGAGCTTGGAACCGAGGAGAACCTGCTCGGCCTCGAAATCGCTTAAGAAGGCGATGATCTCTTTTCCATAGATATAGGTGAACACCGTCAAGGGAATGAAGAGCACGGTCTGATAGGTAACAAGCAGCGCAAAGAGCTTCTGCGCTTCCCGATCCTTCTTCTCAGCCAGCAGGCTGGAAAACGAGGGAATCAAGGCGGAGTTCATCGCTCCTTCGGCAAAGAGCTTGCGGAAGTTGTTCGGGATATTGAAGGTGAAGTTGATCACGTCCGCAATTGCGGTGGCCCCGAACAAGGTCGTCAAGACCCGGGAGCGCACGATGCCCAGCAAGCGGCTTGCCAGCGTGCAGATCATCACCGTGAGGCTTTGCTTGTCATGTTCCGTAGAATCGCTCAAGGTAGGCTCGCTTAAAAGAGGCAAACTCATCGTTTGCGATCGCGGTTCGGATCTTCTCCATCAGGCGATGGAAGTACGTAAGATTGTGCTCGGTGGCCAGCATCCCCCCGAGCATCTCCTTCGCTTTGATCAGGTGATGGAGGTATCCCCGGCTATAGTGGGTGCATGCCCGGCAGGTGCACCCCTCTTCGATCGGTCCCTGGTCGAACTTGAAGATGGCTTTCTTCATCACCAGGATCCCGTCATCGGTGAACAATGCGCCGTTTCGGGCCATCCGGGTGGCAAGGACGCAGTCGAACATGTCGATTCCCTGCTCAACCGCTTCGAGGATGTAGTCGGGGGACCCTATTCCCATTACATAGCGCGGTTTTTCCTTCGTCATGTATGAAGCGGTGTGGGCGAGAAAGCGGATGAACTCCTCCTTGGGCTCTCCGACGCTCAACCCCCCGATCGCAAGGCCGGGAAAGTCCTGCTCGTTGAAGAATTCAGCGGATGCTTTTCGTAAGTCCTCATAGAAGTTCCCCTGCACGATTCCAAAGAGATTCCCCTTCATCGTCTCATGCTGATTTCGATGAACAATCGCTCTTTGTGCCCAGCGGTGGGTAAGCTCCATCGCCTCTTTGGCCGCACGGTAGGAGATCTCCGGCGGGGTACACACATCCAGGCACATCGCGATGTCGCTGCCGATGACCGCCTGGGTATCGATGACGCTTTCGGGGGTGAAAAGGTGACGCGAGCCGTCGATATGGCTTTGGAAGCTCACACCCTTTTCCTCGATTTTACGCAATCCGGAGAGACTGAACACCTGAAATCCCCCGCTGTCGGTCAGCAGGTTATGATTCCATGCCGAGAACCCGTGCAATCCTCCATACTGCTTGAGGACTTCCAGACCCGGTCGGAGATAGAGGTGGTAGGTATTCCCTAAAATAAGCTTATACCCGATCCGCTCCACCTCTTCGTGATGAATCCCTTTGACCGTCCCGGCGGTTCCCACCGGCATGAAGACGGGAGTTTCCACCGTCCCGTGACCGAGGTGCAGCAACCCGAGGCGGGCGGCGGTCTTGGCATCCTGGTGCGTCGTTTCGAATATCGCCATGGTCATCCCTGTCTTGAAAGCGTGCGCTGAAGCGCTGCGAGCAATAGTACCACAACCGAGGGAATTACCATAGCCCAGACGGGAGAGAGAACCCCTTGGCGGGCGGCGATCATCGTCACCATCTGCACGACATAATAGACCACCGCCACGATCAGGCTGGTGATGATCGCAAAGAGAAGGATGTTCTTTTTCAGCGAGTATCGGATCGCGGCGGCTATGACAATGAGAACCAGCGGATTCAATGCATCCAGGATCCGTTTAACGAAATCCGCAGCCAGCGGTGTATAGCGATTCGGATCAAGGCGCTTCATCCAATGCAGATACTGAAGAGCCGTTTGGATATCCATTTGATCGATGTCACCGCCCGCTCCCCTGAAATAGGAAGGATCGAGATTGATCCGAGGGTCATCATAGGCTTCAAGAGTTCTCGTTGAAACCACCTCCCCCACCTCCTGACTTTGCACGCCGTGAAACCTCCATTGCCCGCTATCTTCATCATACCGGCCTTGTTGGGCATCGAGGCGGTGGGTGAGGTTCCCCTGCTCATCGAAGAGAAGGAGCAGCACCTCCCGCAATAGGTTGTCCTGAGCTCGATAGTGACGGGCGTAGAGGACATACCGTCCCTCGGGATCGTGGAGGGTGATGTTCCTGTTGTCCTGCGTCGATCGCAGTCCAAACAGCTCCTCTTCGAGAATAAGCCGCTCTTTGGAAAGCGGAAGCTTCACATATTCGGCAAAAGCAAACTGGAGGATCGAAGCGATGAATCCGACCGCTATGATCGGGAGGATGATCTTCAAAGGCCGGATTCCGCTGCCGATCAGGCAGATATACTCATTGTTGGCATGAAGCTGGGAGAGAAAGAAGGTCGCACTGAACAGCAGGGAGGGACCGAGGGCGAAGAGCACCGCCTGGGGGGCGCCGAGAAGCGTAAGATATGCGATCGTGGCGAGCGGAAGCTCATGGGAGAGATAGGTGTCGAGGTTGGCGAACAGATCGACGCTGATGAGCATCAGGGTCGTCAGGAAGAGTGCGCCCAAACCAACGTTGATGGTACTTTTGAAGATATAGCGGCGGTAGAGTTTCATGAGCGCCTCATGATGAGAAGCAGAAGAATCCCCAACGTGCCGAGGATGATGTTCGGAGCCCAGATGAACAGCGCGGCGGAGATCGGATAGGTGAAAATCTGCAGCTGGGCGAAAAAGAGCAGATACCAGTAGATGACCGCGGTAATCATGGATAGTCCGAAGCCGATCAGTTTGCCGTGGCGGAGACGAAGATGGGCCAGGACGAAAGTGAGAAAGAGCAGGATCGTGCACGCCGTGCTCAACGCATATTTTTTGTGCAATTCCGCCGTGTAGTATTGAAGGTAAAAATTGATCGGTTTTTGTTTTTTGAACTCCTTGAGTTCCGCTTTGCTTTTGGTTCCCGCCTTGACCTCCTCCCGCAGAGCGCTCAATCGTTCATTATAGTGCTTCATCTCTTCATCGAAGCTTATTCGGTATTGAGCAATCTCGGCTTGAAGCTGTTTACTGCTTAGTTGACTCGGTAGAACGGTGCCCAATGAACCGACCTGTTTGGAGAAATCCAAAAAAAGCCGGGCTCGCTCGGCTTGGGCAAGCGCCCACTCGCCCCCGCTTCGGGTGTAAAGAAGCCGGGGTCGGTCCAGTTCAAGAAGATAGACGAAATTCAGCGGATCATCCAACGTCACGGTCGCCGAGGGTGCTGTAAGGATTTTTCCATCCTCTCGGGATGAAGAGTCGAAGAGAATCAATTCATCGATCCTGTTTTCGTTGACATGTTTATTGATGAGGGTCTTATTGCCGATCGTGTTGATTCCTCCATCCACCAATTCAAGCGTCGGCAGGTCCCGCATCAGCGAGGTATAGAGCTCTCGATAGCGCGCCGAAGAAACGGGAAGGACATAATCGGCGGTGACAAATGTTGCGGCAGTGATGCTCAATGAAAGCAGGAGGATGGGCAGGTAGAGGCGAATCGGGGATATTCCGTTGCAGCGCATGGCAAGAATTTCCCGGTGCTCGCTCAAATCTCCCAAAGTCATGCTTGAAGCGGTGAGGCTGGAAAAGGGAAAGGTGAAGAGGAGGAACTGGGGAATCGAATAGATAATCGCCTTGAAGACGGAATAATAGTCGATCTGTTTGATGAGAATTCTTTGAGCCAGCAGAAGGATCTGGTTGATGAAAAAGATGAAGAAGAAAAAAAGGAACGCCACGAAGAACGAGAGCAGATACTCTCTTGATACGTGGCGATAGACAAGGGCATACCTTTTAGCCATCCTCGTTACACTCCCGTCGAACCGAACCCTCCACTCCCCCGCTCTGTCGAGTCTAGCGCATCTACAGGCGAAAAGGAAGCTTGAACAACCGGTACGATGACGAGCTGGGCGATCCGATCCCCGTTTCGGACGATTGACGCCTCGCTGCCATGGTTGATGAGAATGACGGTAACCTCTCCTCGGTAATCGCTGTCGATCGTTCCGGGGGCGTTTAGCACCGTCAGGCCTGCTTTTGCCGCCAAGCCGCTGCGCGGACGAACCTGAGCTTCATAGCCGACCGGCAGTTCCAAGGCGATCCCGGTGGGAATCAGAGCACGGTTGCCGGGTTCAATCACCACCGGTTCATCCAAAAGCGCCTTCAGGTCCGCTCCTGCGCTTCCTGCGGTCTGATATGCCGGCAAGCTTGCCCCCGCTTTGAGGGCAAGCACCTTGACTGCGATCATTTTGATTCCTTCGGATCAATTGCATCGATATAGGAAAGATTGAGTCGATTCTGTCGGTCAATCTCCATCAGCTTCACCGGTACGACCTGACCGAGGGTAAGAACATCCTCGACGTTTTGGACACGGGACCGGGAAAGCTTGGAAATGTGGCAAAGCCCTTCCTTTCCGGGAAGAATCTCGATGAACGCACCGAAATCCATGATCCGTTTCACCGTTCCCTGGTAGATCTTTCCGACTTCCGGCTCTTCGATGATCGAGGTGACCAGCTCTTTCGCCTTTTGGGCGGAGGTGTTGTTCCGACCATAGATCATGATCGTTCCATCGTCTTCGATATTCACTTCCGCACCGCTTTGGGCGGCGATTCCCTTGATTGTCTTTCCTCCGGTTCCGATGATCGCACCGATCTTATCCTCGTCGACTTTCATCGTAAGAATCTTCGGAGCATACTCGCTGATCTCTTTTCGGGGATTGCTCAATGTTTTGTCCATTTCATTCAGGATGTGCATCCGGCCGTCTTTCGCTTGAGCAAGCGCTTCGGCCATCACCTTGGGGGTGATCCCGGCGATCTTGATGTCCATCTGGAATGCGGTGATTCCGTCTCTGGTTCCCGCAACCTTGAAGTCCATGTCTCCAAGGTGATCCTCTTCACCGAGAATGTCGGAGAGGATGGCGTATTGGGAGTAGTCGGCGTCTTTGGTGATCAGGCCCATCGCGATTCCGGCAACCGGTTTGGCGATCGGAACCCCGGCATCCATCAGGGAAAGGGTTCCGCCGCACACCGAAGCCATCGACGAGGAGCCGTTGGATTCGGTGATCTCACTGACGATCCGGATCGTATAGGGGAACTCCTCCTTAGAAGGGATGACGCTTTCCAGCGCTCGCTGAGCGAGGTTGCCGTGCCCGATCTCGCGGCGGCCGGTGGAAAGCCGACCGGTCTCCCCTACGCTGAACGGGGGGAAGTTGTAGTGCAGCATGAAGGAGGAGAAGCTCTTCTCGCCGTCGATCGTATCGAACATCTGTTCATCGCTCGTCGTTCCAAGCGTGGTGACCGCCAGGCTCTGCGTCTCGCCTCGGGTGAAGAGCGCCGAACCGTGGGTCCGGGGCAACAGGCCGACTTCGGAGGTAATCTTCCGGATCTGGGTCGTGGTCCGGCCGTCGGTCCGAACGCCGTTGTTCAGGATCGAGGAGCGAAGAATCGTGTACTCAAGCTCCTCGAAGAGGGCTCGGACTTCTTTTTCCCGCTTGGCATCTTCTTCCAATACAGAAGCAAACTTATCAAGCGTCTCCTCGAGAACCTGATGAATTGCAGCGTGGCGTTCCATCTTTCCCTTCACAAAGGAGGCTTCTTTGAGCTTCGGCTCAGCGAATGCCTTGATCGGCTGAAGGAATGAAAGATCTTTCTCGAACACGGGGAGAGGAAGTTTTTCCTTGCCGGCGATCTTCGCCAGTTCAAGCTGGGCATCGACGATCGACCGGATAACCGGTACGGCGGCTTCGATCGCTTCGAGCATCAGATCCTCGTCGACTTCCTTTGCAGCGCCTTCAACCATCGTGATGCCGTCACGGGTGCCGGCGACGACGATATCAAGGGTGGATTCCTCGATTTGACTGAACGTCGGGTTGATGACCAGCTTCCCGGCGACCTGGCTCACCCGCACCGCGGCGATCGGGCCGTTGAACGGGATGTCGCTGATCACAACGGCACATGAAGCGGCATTGATCGCGATGATGTCGGGCGTACTGTTCATGTCGCTGGAAATGACGGTGGGAATGACTTGGATTTCCCGGCCGAACGCCTTGTCGAAGAGCGGACGCATCGGGCGGTCGATCAACCGACTTACGAGAATCTCCTTGTCCCTCGGTCTCCCTTCGCGCTTGAGAAAGCCGCCGGGAATCTTTCCCGCGGCGTAATACTTTTCATTGTATTCAACGCTTAATGGTACATAATCAAGCTCCTCATTTGGAACCGGACCACTGCAGACCGTGGCAAGAACGGCGCTTCCTTCATAGGAAGCATATACCGCACCGTTGGCTTGTTTTGCGATCTTTCCTGTCTCGAAGACCAGATCGGAGTCGCCAATCCGAACACGTACTGTTTTACTTTCCATCATTCATTCCTTCTTTCGTTCTTTATTCTTCTTTGACGCAAAAGAGCTCCAATGACCTGCTGCGTCACCGGAGCTGCTTGCTATCGATTCCCCATCACCTACTTTCTCAGGCCGAGTTCGGCGATCAGGGTGCGGTACGCTTCAATATCGCGGTTTCTCAGGTACTTAAGAAGACGGCGGCGTTGTCCGACCAGCTTAAGCAAGCCGCGGTTACCGGCATGATCCTTGGGGTTGTTTTTAAAGTGATCTTGAAGATCGTTGATTCGGGCGGTCAAGAGGGCGATTTGCACCTCGGTCGACCCGGTGTTCTTTGCATCGCCGCCAAATTTTACGACGATCTCTTCTTTCTGTTCTTTCGTAATCATGTACGACTCCCCTTAGCGTAGAGGCTAAGATATGATATACCGTCCGCATTCAATTCCGCCATGCTGCTCAAAAGAACACCCTCTGCCATAACATGAGCGACCAGGTCGACCTCACGGGAATCGGCATACGCGAGAGTAGCGTCATAGACGCCCTCTTTCGGTAACAACTGGCTGAAGGATTCGGTACGGTACAGCAGGCCTTTTACCGTGGATATAGGGGTATGGGAGACTAAATCCAACGTATAAGGCCGGCCGAGCATACTTTGGACTCCTTCCAAAGCGCCCTCAAGAAGTTTTTTACGCACCAGAGAACTGCTGGTGATCTCTCCATCCTTCGTGAGCACGAAGGGGGGGATTTCCACAAAGGACCCCGGTGACAATCGATTCAGATGTTCCGGCAGCTGAACAGATCCGACTGATGACGTCGGGACACCGCAGCGGAAATCTTCGCCGACAACCATCGCCTCGAGGCGGCAAAGGCCACTGATCAAAGCGAGGAACTCCTCCCCTGTGAGTTTACTGAATTCCGGGCAAAAGTCAATAATGGCAAGATGATCGATCCCCAAGGAGGCAAGAAGCTCATTCCGTTGACGGTCGGTCATCAATTGATCGTGATGTTCGATCGATTTCGCAGCCATCTTCGGATTGCGATCGAAGGTGATGACCATTGACTCCATCTTGTTGGAATCGGCGATCTCTTTGACTCGCCTCAAGATGGAGAGGTGTCCTTCGTGCAATCCGTCAAAGACGCCAACCGATACGACCATCGGAACGTCTTTGAGAATCTTCGTTCGACTGAGATCCATAAACATATGAATCTTCACACTGCCCCTCCCCTGTACACCTGAGCGATGAGGCGCTGTTCCGTCTTGTTGCCCACCGCTCGCAACACTCCATCCCCGCTGTAAAAGGCGATGTAGTCACTTCCATCTTTATTGAGGTCATAGTGATCGGGATAGCGACCGTTTGCAAGGGGGAACAGCTGATCATCGCTGACGGTGGCGAGCGCCATCTGTTCGAGGCGGCTGAGGTAGTCGTTCGTCAAATCAACATGTTCATCGACTTCAGTCGCTTCAGAGAGAACAAAGGGACCAATGGAGGTCCGGACCAAGGCAACCAGATGAGCCCGCGAGGAGACTGCAAGGCCCAGATCGCGGGCGATCGAGCGGATATAGGTTCCCTTTGAAACCCGGATGTCGGCGCATAGCACTCCATCTTCATAGCTCACGACCTCGAAGGAGTCAATCCGAATCGGTCGGCTGTCCAATTCGACAAGCCTCCCTTTTCGGGCCAGAGCGCTCGCCCGCTTGCCTCCGACGTGAAGAGCGGAGTAGATCGGGGGTGTTTGAAGCATCTCTCCATCAAAGCTTTGTATCGCTTCCCTGACGGCTTCGAAAGAGGGGATCTCTCCCGTGGCGATGACCCTTCCCTCCGGATCGAGGGTGTCGGTTTCGCTGCCAAAGAGAATGTGCGCCCGATAGCTCTTGTCCATCGAGGAAAAGAGCGGGTTGAGCTTGGTCATCGCCCCGGTGAGGACAATCAATAAACCCTGGGCAAACTTGTCCAGGGTCCCGGCGTGGCCGACTTTCCGTCCAAAGGTCTTTTTTACCTTGTTGAGGGCGGTAAAGCTCGTTACCCCGCTCTCTTTATTGAGCAGGATGATTCTACTTGTCGTGCTCATCATTCATCAACGAGTCGATCAGGGTGTTGATCTTATGTCCATCCGCCAATGAGTGATCCGCCTTGAACGTCAAGACCGGGGTGTTCCGAGTCTTGAGGAAGGCTCCGACGCGCTTTTGGATAAAACCACCGGCTCGTCTGAGGGCTTCGACACTCTGGTTAAGCGATGCATCATCCAACACACTGGAGATGTAGATCGTTGCACTGCCGTTGCCCGGGGCAAGCTCCACTCTGCTTACCGAAACCAGAGTGGAGAGCTCGGGGCTTTTGATCTCCCCTTTCATGATCAACGTGGAGATCGCTTCCGCTATCTTTGCCTCAAGGCGTTGTCGTACAAAGTCACTCATACCTGTCCATTAAGCTCCAGTTTTCTGGCAATTTCCTTGTGTTCATAAATTTCGAGGATATCGCCTACTCTCAGATCATGGAAGTGTTCGAGACCGATACCGCATTCAAACCCTTCGATGACTTCACGGGCATCATCCTTGAAGCGTTTCAGGGATGAGATCTTAAGCCGCTCGGGACTGATCTGGACACTGTCTCGAATCACCTTTACATAGCTGTTTCGCTTGACCTTTCCCTTGGTGACCATGCAACCTGCGATCAGGCCGACCTTCGGCACTTTGAAGGTTTCGCGAACCTCGACCGTACCGATCTCAATCTCTCGAAGCTCGGGAGCCAACATCCCTTCCATCGCGCTGCGAATATCATCGATCGCATCGTAAATGATGTTGTATTTCCGGATTTCGATCTTCTCCTGGTCGGCAAGCGCTTGGGCACGGGGAGTCGGTCGAACGTTGAAGCCGATGACCAACGCATCGGATGCGCTGGCTAAGGTCACATCGCTTTCAATGATCGCTCCGGCGCTGGCTCGAATGACGTTGAGCCGAATCTCATTGTTGGAAAGCTTCTCCAGCGATTGTTGAAGCGCTTCAACCGAGCCTTGCACGTCTCCCTTGATGATTACGTTGAAGTCTTGAATTTCACCCTCTTGAATCTTCGAATAGAGTGATTCAAGGGTGACCTTCTTCACGTTTCTGCTTTCACCCAAGCGCTCCAGCTCTTGCCGCTTGGCGCCGACTTGGCGAGCTTGGCGTTCATCCTCGGTGACTTGGAACGGATCGCCCGCTCCGGGAATATCGGAGAGGCCGATGATCTCCACAGGGGTGGAGGGACCGGCTTCTTCGATCTTGTTTCCGGTATCGTCAAACATCGCCCGGACGCGGCCGGCATAGATGCCCGCAACGTAATAGTCTCCCTGACGAAGGGTTCCCCGTTCAATGAGGACGCTCGCGACGATACCCCGACCTTGGTCGACCCGTGATTCAAGCACCTTGCCTTCGGCTCGGCAGTTCACCGCCGCTTTCAGTTCCAGCATCTCCGCTTGGAGAAGCACGGTATCGAGCAGCTCCTCGATTCCGAGTTTCTGAAGAGCGGAAATCTGGCAGAAGAGGGTCTGTCCGCCCCACTCCTCGGGCATCAGGCCGAGGTCGGAGAGCTGCTGCATCACCCGTTCGGGCTTGGCATCGGGAAGATCGATCTTGTTGATGGCGACAACGATCGGGACGTTGGCCGCCTTGGCGTGGTCGATCGCCTCGCGGGTTTGGGGCATGACGCCGTCATTGGCCGCGACGACCAGAATGACGATGTCGGTCAGTTGAGCGCCGCGGGCCCGCATCATGCTGAATGCGGAGTGCCCGGGGGTATCCAGGAACACCACATCTCCTTTCCCCGGCAGATTCACTTTATACGCACCGATATGCTGGGTGATGCCGCCGTACTCCCCTTCGGCCACCTTTGTCGAACGAATCGCATCAAGCAGCTTCGTTTTTCCATGGTCGACGTGTCCCATGACGGTGACGATCGGAGCCCGCTCGACAAGTTCCTCATTCTCATCCTCATCGCTGGCGATGATCGTCTCGTCGTAGAGGGAGACCAATCGGACATCACAGTTGTATTCATTACAGATGATCTGTGCGGTTTCAAAGTCGATCTGCTGGTTGATCGTTACCATCATTCCCATCTTGAAGAGCATAGCGATGATTTCCGCGGCTTTCAGGTTCATCTTCTTGGCAAGATCCGCAACGGTGATCACCTCCATCATATCGATGGATTTGGGAACGGCTGCCAGCTTGGCGGCGGCTTGTTCCTTCCGCCGCTGAATCTGGAACTCGCGCTCTTCTTCAGCATCGCGGCGCTTGTAGGTCTGATCCTTTCGTTTTGTGAAGGTTTTCTTCTGCGGGCGCTGATGATCCTGTGGCGGGAGCTCCTCTCCCATCGGCGAAGGTCTGAACCCGCCTGGCCGGCCACCTTGGCGCGGAGTGAAACCGCCACCCTGAGGCGGTCGCTGGACATACCCATCTTGGCGCTGTCCGCCACCTTGGTAGGGAGGGCGTTGAGAAGATCGTTGTCCACCGCCTTGCCGGGGCGCTCTTGATCCCTCCTGCTGTCGAGCCGGTCGACCTCCGACGGTTCCATACACCCGTCGACCCTGCTGTGGCTGGGGCGGACGTTGAACCCGCTGAGGAGTGTCATTGATCGTAAGGCCTTGGTTGGGTACCGGCGGAAGGTTCGTCGGACGAATCACTTTCGGACCGGTATGGAGCGGCGAGGAACCCAGCCGCTCGGAGACGACGGGCTCTTTGCGGACGATGGTGCGAGCAGCCGGAGGAGCCGCGCTCTTCTCATCCTGCTTTTTCCGCGGTTCGCTCTTGCTTGGCACCGGCTTGGGAGCGGGCTTCGCCTTCACTACTTTTTTCTTCACCACCACGACTCGGCGTTTTTCGGTGGTCTTGGGTTTTTGTTCGCCTTCCTTATCCGGGGTGCTTTTCGTCTCCTCAGCGGGTTCGTTGGGGGCGACTACTTGCTTGATCAGGGTGATTTTAGGCTTTTTCTTCTCTTCCGTCATTCTTTCCTCTATGAGTTACTCTTCCTCAAACGCCAAACCGGTGCCGCAGTGGGGGCATATATCCATATCCTCAGTGATGATGCCACCACAGGAAGGACAAATGTACTGCATCTCTTCATCATCATCTTCGACGATATCAACGTGTTCGGTGATGGTATCCTTAATGCGAATCAACTCTTCAGCAGTGAGATTCTCCAGTGTCGCCAGTTGTTCATCACTGATATTGATGAACTCTTCAACGGTATATATATCGTAGAAGTGCAACTTCGTAATCAACTCTTCCCCGAGCGGCAATTCAGTAAGGGCGATCTCGTCTTCATCGATTCCAAGATCCATCCTCTCCTCTTCGGCAAACATCGGTTCTTCGAAATGAACAGGCTGCTCGTCGCTGTAATACTGTTGGCCGTCTTCGTCGATGAAGATCGATTCCGCTCGATAGCGAGCTTCTTTGGCGATATCCATCTCTTCGAACTGCTCTTGGGTCTTCACGTCGATCATCCAGTCTACCAGCTTGTTGGCGAGGCGGACATTCAACCCTTGTTTGCCGATAGCCAGAGAGAGCTGGCTCTCATCGACGATGGCCACAGCGTGATAGATGTTTTTGTCAATGATCACGACATCACGGACTTGGGCCGGGGAGAGCGCATTGCGGATGTAATTGACCGGATTGGGATCATACCGCAGGATGTCGATCTTTTCCCCTTCTATCTCGCTCATGATAGTCTGAATCCGATTTCCCTTCAACCCGACGCACGCACCGACGGGATCGATCTCATCGTTTCGGGAGGCCACTGCGACTTTTGACCGATAACCGGCTTCCCGAACGATTTTTATGATGTCGACCTGATTCTGGGCGATTTCGGGAACTTCCACTTCAAAGAGCCGGCGCAGCAGCTCTGGACTGGATCGGGAGAGGATGACCCTCAAGCCCCGTTCCGCCTTTTCAACTTTTTCCACGTAGCACTTGATCTTATCGCCGCTTTGATAGCTTTCCCGACTCGATTGGTTCCGCTTGGGAAGGAGACCTTCCGTATTGCCGATATCGACGTAGATGTCTCCATTGGGGAGTTGGCGGCGGAAGTATCCGATGATCACCATTCCCTCTTTCGCTTTGTATTCGCTGTACAGGGTGTCCTTTTGGATATCGCGAAAGCTTTGATGAGCGCGCTGCTTCGCCGACTGGACGCTGATCCGGTCAAAGTCTTTCAAATCGACCGGAATCAGGAGCTCGTCGCCGATTGTCGCTCCTTCGTGCAGACCAACCGCCTCGGAATATGGGATTTCCGTAACTTCGTTATACCAATTGTCATCATCGACGACGAGGCGGCGGCTGGCCAGCTCAACGGTGGAAAAATCATCGCTGAATTGAATCACCGCATTCTCATCGGTACCGAATTTTCGCTTGAATGCAGCACGAAGAATATCTTCAATCGTGGAAATCACCAGCTCTTCACTGATGTTTTTTTCTGCGACCATCGCTCGTACTGCATCACCAATATCAGTTGCCATGTGGTCTATCCTCCCATCGGTAATCGAGTTTCGCTTTTTGAATCTCATCAAACTCGACCGATTTGCGTTCCAATTGTTCTTTTGTATCTTCAACGAATACATCGTTGAGGGTCAGGGAGTTCTCTTGGACCGACTCAATCCGCCCGCTTATCCATCCCTTGAGGATCGTTGAATAGATCCGCACCCGTTTTCCGCCATAGAGCGTAAACTCGTACACATCCTTCAGATTGCGCTGCAAACCGGGGGTGGAAACCTCGATACCCACCTCTCTGGTGTCGTAGAGAACGTTCAGTCTCGGTGCGACGATCTTGTGAACCGTTGCACAGTCCTCCACCGTGGTATTGCGGTTTTCAGCCATAATCACCAGATTCACCCCGACGTGCCCCCGACTTTCAAAGACCGAAAGGTCGACCAAGCGGAGATTGACCGCTTTGATCAACGGATCAAAGGTGACAAACAGCGGCGTTTCCTGAATCCCTTTGCTTAGCATGCGCGTTTTGTTGCTCCATAAAAAGGGGATGCACCTTTCGGCGATCCCCCAATAATCAATAAATCCTGTCTGTATCATAATAAGATAGCCAAAACGTGTCAACAGAACCTTCGTATATTCATGATTCGGCGATCGTCACCACGAATGGATCAATCCCCCAGGTCTCTTTGAGGATCTTCCTGCAATCGGAGCTCGTCTTTCCCGTCGTATAGATGTCATCCAGAAGAACGATTCGCTTGTTCTCGATTCTCATGTTCCTCGTGAGAAGAACGATCGCCCCCTTCTTTTGAATCAAGACCGGTCGGCTTGGGATTCCCATTTGCCGGCTTAATTCCTTGGAGAACAGCACCATCTGATCATATCCCCGTTGACGACAGCCTCCCTCTGAGGCGGGAACCGGAATGAAGAGATCGGGTGCTATCATGCTCATCATCGGAACAAGAAGCTTGGCGAGATAGTGAACCAGTCTCCGGTCCTTTCGACTTTTATGAAGGGTAAGCAGTCGGGCGAGCAGCCCTTCATACCCTCCCCAGCCGATCCGCCCGTCGGTGCACCAAGAGCACGGATAGGCGGAATCGAAGATCGGCAGGTGGCAATCAGGGCAGCGCCGGTCATAGAGATATGCGTACGATCCCGTTTGGACCTGCCTGTCACACGAGGGGCAAAGGAGTTCATCGCTGATCCGATCACATCCGATACAGTACATGCCTCCTATGGGGCGGAAGGTCCTACTTCGCTTTCAACCGTTCCTGCAGTTCCTTCAGGAAGAGCAGCGCGTCAACCGGCGTCGCATGTTCGATCGCGAAGCTTTCCAGATCCACCAGAACCTGCTCTTCGACCTCATTGTAGGAAGAAGGCGTATCCTCCCGTTCACTGAAGAGATTCATCTGAAGGGTGGAAAGATCGTAGTCGGCGAAGTGCTGTCGTTGGAAACTCCGGGCGTTTTTAAGGATGCCGGGATGAATGCCTGCCATTTTGGCGACGTTCAAGCCATAGGAGGAGTTTGCAACCCCTTCGATGACCCGCCTGAGGAAGCGAATCTCCTTTCCCTGTTCCAACACCTCCAAGGTGAGCAGCTGAAGGTTTTGCACTTCGGTCCGGGCAAGCTCATGATAATGGGTGGCGAAGAGCGTTTTGGACCCGATGTGGATGAGCTCTCTCATCACCGCATAGGCGATCGACATGCCGTCCTGCGTCGATGTTCCCCGTCCAAGCTCGTCGATGATGACAAGCGATGCCGATGTGGCGGTTCTCAGGATGTGCGCCGCCTCCAGCATCTCGACAAGGAACGTTGACTCGCCGCGGGCAAGGTTATCGCTTGCTCCTACCCGGCAATAGAGGCGATCGACCAGGGAAAGCGTCGCCTTGGCAGCGGGAACGTAGGAACCGATTTGCGCGAGAAGAACGATGAGGGCGTTCTGCCGAAGATACGTCGATTTTCCAGCCATGTTGGGGCCGGTGATCAAACAAAACCTCCGGTGTTCTTTTTCAATCATCAGGGGATTTGCGACGAACTCGCCGGAAGGCAGGTTAGCTTCGACGACGGGATGTCGTCCTCCTTCGACGATGAGGCAATCCTCGTCAACAAACTCCGGTTTCACGAATGAGGAGATATGGGCCCGATAGGCCAGGCTTTGATAGCAGTCAAGATCGCTTAAAAACGCGGCGATTGCCAAGAGGGTCTTTTGGGCGGCGAGGGTTTCTTCAACCAGATGCTCATACAGGGCTCGCTCATACTGCTCCGCATCCAGCACCGCGTGCTGGATCTTTCGCTCCAAGGCGATCAGTTCATCGCTGGTGAAGCGCTCGGCGTTCACCAGCGTCTGTTTGCGATAAAACGTTGCGGGCATCTTGTCACTATGGATTTTGGTCACTTCAAGATAGTGGCCGAGAATTCGGTTGTTGCCCAGCTTGACCGTCGGAATGCCGGTTTGGACCTTGATCTCTTCAAGATACTCCGCCAGCAGCTCTTTTCCTCCGCCTTTGATCTTTCTGAGCTCATCCAGCTCGGAATCGTATCCGTCAAGAATCACCCTCCCCTCCTCAAAGGGACCTTGGTGGGTCGGATTCAGCGCCCGATCGATATGGGTCGCCAAGGCAAAGGCCTTTTCATGTTCCTGTTGCGTGGTGACAAGAAGATCCCGGTAACGTTCATCGAAGAGAAGGAAAAAGCCCCTCAGTGCCTGAGCGATTCCGGTTATGTCCTTGGGCAGGTGACGACCCATCACCACCCTGCTGGTCAACCGTTCCAGGTCGAGGACCTGTTTGAGCTCGTGTCGAACCCGTTCCAGCTCCTCGCGGTCGTGATATAGAAGATCAACCCAGCGGTGGCGGGAAAAAATCGTCTCTTTTCTCGCCAAAGGGGAAGCGACCCATTGTTTGAGTTTTCGAGTTCCCATCGAGGTGACCGTCGAGTCGATCGAATCAAAGAGCGTGTATCGCGGCGATCCGTCACTGAGGTTGGCAAAAAGCTCGAGCGATTTTCTGGAATCCTCGTCGATCTGCAAGAATTCGGCGGAATGGACCAAGGTGAGAGTTTCAATCTGTTTGAGGGAGGAGCGGGCGGTCTGCTGGAGGTAGGATAAGAGTGCACCGGCGCTCGAAAGATAGGGAGCATGGTCATCGATGCCGAACGCTTTGAGGCTATGGACCTCAAAGTGTTCCAGCAAACTCTCATACGCCTTCTTTGCCGAGAATTGATAGGGAGGGAGCTTTGTAACCATCGCCGATGTTTGATCGATCGCCTCCTTGAACTCCCCCAGCAGAAAGTACTCATCTTCATTGACCAGCAGTTCACGGGGACGAACCTCTTCTAGAAGGGCAAGCAGGTGGATGTACCCGGGATCGTGCTCCACTTGGCGGACGAAGAACCTTCCCGAACCAAGATCGGCGTATCCGGTGACGATCTGACCCTTCTGGATCGTTACCGCCATCAGGAAGTTCGCATCGCTCGCTACAAGAAAATCATCCTCGATGACCGTCGCCGGGGTTACAACCTGAACGACTTCCCGTTGGGCAAGTTTTTCTCCGATAAGGGTTTGCTCGCAGATGGCGACTTTTTTCCCGGCATCCAGGAGCCGTTTGATGTAGTTTTTCGCCGCATGGTAGGGAACCCCGGCCATGGGGACTCCTCCCCGGGCGGTCAAGGTGATGTTCAAGAGGCGCGAGACTTCGATCGCATCGTCTTCGAACATCTCATAAAAATCACCGAGGCGAAAAAAGAGAACCGAGTCGGGATGCTGCTCTTTAATCGAACGATATTGAGCCATCATCGGAGTGTCGGTTCGTTGTGTTTTACTCATATCAATACAACGTCGTCGTGATCGCAAGAATCAGTTTCAAGCCGCTTGTGTCGTTCTGTCCCCTGAAGAGGAAGTGGTTCGTATCCCATGCGAAGGTGTTGTCGATATAGGTCGCATTCTTCACCAGGTAAAGCCCGAGCGGGAACCCGGGAACCTTGAGCTTGATTCCGCCGCCGGCGGAGAAGTACCAGGCAAGCTGATCCATCTTCGTTTCCTTGAGGCTTTGGCTTACCCCGCTTGCCGAGATGTAGAGTTCGGCGGAAAGCACGTTGTGCACGAGCGGCCAGGAGACGGAGAGCTGGGTATCCCAAAGGAATGCCTGGTCAAAGACGACCGGGAAGCCTCGGGCAGTATTCATCCCGTCGAGGTAGAGCATTTCATACCGGGTCGCTCCCATCTTCGCGTCATACCAGGCCCACCCCTGCTCGCCGTTCTGGGTTACGGGATTATGGAACTGCGGCAGCATCGCCCCGACCGTGGTCGTCATGCCAAGCACCACGTTCGCCGGTTTCTCCTCAAGCTGGAAGCTGAAGAGGGTGAGATACCCGCTGAGGCTGGTCGTGGTTCGCATATAGTTGGAAAGACCGAAGAGGATCCCTCCGGCATAGGTGAAGGTCTCGGAGATATAATACCCGCGGCTCGTGTTTTCGATCCGGTCCCGTCCGTCCCAAGCGAAGGTGAGCGAGAGGCGGTTTGAGAATTGCCACTTTTCTCCATACTGCTTGATCAGCCACTCATAGGGATCGTAGATGGCCTTATCGTACTCCGCCTTGTTCAGTCCGATCGACACCCCCACCCCGATCGAAAGCGCACCGGGACGGAACATGAACGTATATCCCGTGTTATATCCGAGGGAGAAGCGGAATTGCACATATTCCATCAGCTTGTCAGCGGTGGGGTATGCCTGGCCCGCCGCCTGATATGCCTGATAGCTTTCATATCCGTTCGGATAGGTGTTCGCGCTGGTCGAGGTGGTGAAGTAACCACTGCCCTGACCTCGGGTGAGTGTATTTTCTTTCACACTTCGTTCAAAGGAGAAGGTGAACCCGTTTGACCATCGGTAGGATCTGAACCAATCATCCTGGAAGGCGATCATCACCGTTTGGGTATCGGGGCTGAGGTTGGTTGAAACGGAGAGGTCCCGTCCGGTGCCACCCAAGTTCTTGTTTGACCACTGCAAAAACCCGCTGACGGGGAATCCGTCGACGTTGCCGCCGAATGTCGCTCCGAACTGAAGATCCATCTGGTTCCCTTCCGTCACCGTGAAGACGGGAATGACCGTTCCTTCCTCCGTTCCATTGAGGATGTCGAATTGGACATCGGTGACGATCAGGGTGTTGTAAATGTTTTGAGCGGATTTGATGAGCAGCTCTTTGGAGAAGATATCCCCTTTCTTGAATGCAAGCTCCCGTTCGAAGACGTATGGTTTGGAGCGGGTGATTCCCTCAATCCGCACATCTTCGATGATTGCCTGCCGGTTCTCCTGAACATGGAGCCGATACGTGATCGTCTTGTTTTCCTCATTCCGAACCTCGTCGCTGCTGATCAGGTTGAAGATGTATCCGTTGTTCCAATACAGATCGGTGAGCGCCGCGATTTGAGCCTGAATCCGGGAGAGATCCAGAACCGAGCCGGTTTTTATCGAGATGAGGTTCTGAAACTGTTCATCGCTGAACACCTCATTTCCGCTGACCTCGATTCCGCCGAAGAACCACTGACTGCCTTCGGCAATCGGGTAGACCAGCCTGAGACGGGTATATTTATCATCGTCGGAAGAGATGTCTTCAACATAGGCGGAGCCCACTTCGACATCGATATACCCGCGGTTCTGATAGTATTGGATGATCGCTTTTTTGTCTGTCTCTTCCAAAAGCGGGTTGTAGTATCCGGGATTGAAGAGCGACACGCTTTTACTCTCCAGTTGCTTGGCAAGACTTGCCGGAGGAACGGAGTGCACCCCTTCGAAAGCGATTTCACCGATTCGGGATTGACTGCCCTCTTCGATCTCAAAGAGGATCGATACGGTGTTGGTCGCCTCGTCTTCGGTGTAGGTCCGTTCGACCTGTGCGTTGATATATCCTTTTTCCCGGTAGAGCTGTTCGATGAGGTCTCTCGAAAGAGTAAGGGTGTACTCATCGAAGAAACTGCCGGCCTGTAGGAGGGAAGCCCCGAGAATATCCTTTGTTTTAAGCCCGCTGTTGCCTTCAATGAGAACCTCGTTGACGTACGGCAGCTCTTCGAAGTGCATGACGATGCTCAGCTCGTTTCCGCCCTCCCCGGTCCGCTCGGCATCAGCCAGAAAGTAATAGAAATATTCCAACGCATAGAGTTTTGATTGAAGTTCATTGAAGAGCTGGTCGCTGAATGGTTTACGAAGGTACTCATATTGAATATCAAGAATTTCACTTTCCCGGACGTTCAGCAAGCCGGTGTTGACAAAGGAAGCGATCGGCCGGCCCATATACCAAGGCTCGGCATCACTTGCAAAGATATTCACAGTGGCAAGCAGGATCAGCAGCGCTATCCAGAGAATTCGACGATATAAGCTCTTCATATTTGTCCTCTTACCTCACTTAACGCAAAACGATGCGTTTGGTTACACTAACGCCCATCGTATCCAAAATATCAATGAACGACAACTCATTTGGCTGGGTGAAGAGCGAGAAGGTAAGCAACGGGTTATGCCACTCGATAGAAAGTTCAAGGTTCAAAGAAAGGTCGGGCGCAAGGAAGGGATTACGGATTTTATTCGGTTCGGTGGCGCTCAAATGGAGCAATGCCTGGAGGAAAAACTCCGTTCCAATATATTTACCCATGAAGATCACCGTGTTGTTCAAATACCGGGCAAGGGGCGAAAAGGTCGTTCCCGGAGTAGCCCCGGGGAGTGTGTCAAGCAGAATGTTTTGCAGAATGTTGGATCTGAGGCTGAACATATCCAATCCGAGCGAGACTCGGATCGTTTCGGTAAGGGCGCTGGTTTGGAAAACGCTGATGTATCCGAGACGTTCGGCGACGTTCGTCGCAGCGGCAGCAAGATGGGCGACCGAATAGAGGTTGAATTGTCCGTATGCACCGCTGGGGAGAATGCTTTGACCCAGGATCTCGAAAATCTCGTTGGTGGCTTTTGCCGGAATTGATTCGAACTGAGGGTTCAATGCGGTAAAACTCGCTTCTCGGAGAATCAGGAAGATATCGACCCGGTTTCCGCTTGAATCATAGTCGGTGAGCTTCGCCCGAAGGTTGATCGTCGGTTGAACGGATGGAAGTCCTCCAAAGGATTCGGTGTGCACGGTAAGAGCGCCTTCGGTGATGAAGAAGTCTTTTTGGAAATAGTAGATTTCACCGCTTCGGAGCGCCAGACTCCCATCCATTGTAATCTCATTGGTGAGGTGGTCATAGGTAAAGGAGAGCTTCTCCCCTTCACTGATCGTGGCTTTGATGATGGGGTTCGTGATATTTGGGTAGAGGAACGTAACCCCTTTATCGGTAGTGAAGTTGAAGTCGGATGACGTCAGGTCTTCCAGAGTATACCAATCCGGCAAGCCCCGCACACCGAGACTCAAGACCGCATCACTGATGAGCAGGTCTCCGCTGATCCATGTCTCCAAGCCCTTCCCCCACAGATTGAAGGTGCCCTCCGCCCATAATGTAATGTCAACATCATAGCCGAGCATCGGAATCCACAGGTATATGGGATCATCAATCGATTCAATCGTGATCTCGTAATGATCGAGACCGAGACCGTCCAATTGAGCGCGCAGCAGCGCGGTTCCGGTGATGACGTTGCCGGTTTTCCGGTTGGTGCTGAAGAAGGGAAGATGAGGGCTGATCGCCCGGTTTCCATCGATTGAAACGCTTAGGTTCTTCAATGAAATAACATCATCATACACCCAGAAGGTCGTCATTTGGGAGGAGTCGACACTCAGCTGTCCGTATATTCGCGGGCTTTGCATCGATCCGGTCAAAAAGACGGTACCGTTTGCGGTGCCTTCCAGAAAGGCGAAAACAGGCTTCAGGTATGTTCGGTTCAAATATGGCAGGGGGAATACGATATCCTCCACCTTCACACCAAAGGATTCCGGTCTCAGGTCGGCTCTGATCGTCGCCCCGATACCGAAGGAGGGATCGAGCCGGGCGGAAAGCGTACGCGTTCGGTATTCATATCTGCCATTCAGGAATGAACCGTCGACGATGAGTGCGGTACCGTCACCGTCCAAGACGTGGGTTCCTCCGGTAAAGCCGCCTTCGCCAAAGATCAGCGGTTCGCCAATCGTGATCCATGCCGTTCCGATTCCTTGAGTAAGAAGCGGTTTTGCACGATCGGGAAGCAAGAAGAGGTTTTGAACTCCCGGCAGCGCAACACCCACCTGCACATCGAGCCGGCTGAGCTGGTCGATGTACGAAAGGTGGCGGATATGCTCAAAGGATCCCAAAAGCCGTGCTTCCTCATTCGCTATCGAAAGCAAATCCCCGCTGAAGGTAAGCTCTTTCCATCGGAAGAATGAATCATATAAGCGGAAGCTATCGCCTTCGGCACCGATTTTCGTCGAGAGAGAGAATGCACGGCTGCGGAGCTCCGCTGAACCGGAGAGGTTGATTTCGGAAGAAAGATCGCTCGAACCGAGAAGCGTGAGATCCAGATAGGTGCCTTCAAGGGCGGAAACGAACGAGCCGAGGGAAAGACCATTGGTTGTGATCATCGATTGGAGTCGGTTTGAAGAACCGATAAGCGTGGTTTGGATGATGGGCGACTCATCGCGGAAGATCGAGAGATTGAAGGAAAAGGGTTGGAGAAAGCGGTGTTTCAACAAAGAGAACAGGGGTGAGCCTTGGTAATGGGCGTTGCCGCTGTAGGTGTTGACCCAATCGGTGAACCGAGCGTTGCGAATAAAGAGCTCATCGCTGGAAACACTCAACTGGGCATCTATGCTATACACGGTAGGTCCAACCGTAAGGTTGTGAATGGAGATCTGCTCGCTTTCAAAGAGGAATGAGGAGTAATGGTCGATGGAAAGAAGGGCTTTTCCGCTTATCGAGGTGCGGCTGATGGGAAGGGTGAAATAGAACGCGTCAAAGGCTATCGTGATGATCGGCATCAACGTTCCACTGATGCGGAGCGCCCCCTCCTGCTCAAGGCTGAATTCCAAAAGTGAAAGATCGACGTTGAGGGTGAAGGGATAGTCCATATCAAAAAGGTGCACCTCTCCCGCTCCGTGAACAAGCCGCTGATCCTTCAGGCTGACATCCATTCCCACCGCAAGCTCACGAACCAGCGGGGTCGAGAAATCAAGCGTTAGGACGTGATTCATTCTGCCGCGAATGCCCAGCGTCGCAAGCAACTGGTTGTCATCGATCTGAAGAAGTCTGGCGCTGCCCTGGGTGAAAGAATCGGTCAGGTTTATCTCGCCGCTATAGGAGAGTTGATACCCTTCGGCGGAGAGAGCGGCGCTTCGCACATCGACCAGATCTTCCACGACTGCCGCGGTAAAGAGGAACCCCGCCGAGCTTTCAAAGCGGCCCAACCGCACCGTGCTGAGCGAGCCGTCCAGACTGATCCGTCCGTCAAGTCCCAAGACGTTGCCCTTCCCGATTCGGGCGGTAAAAAAGAGGTTTCCCGTCAGCGCGGTATCTTGAGTGTAATAAGGGTTTAAAAATGGAGCATACTCGGCAAGCAGCGGCTCAATGACGCCCAAAGAGAAATGATTGAAACGACCGGTGAGGCTGAAATCAAGCAGATGATCACTCATCCGTTCCGCATGGGCAAGAAGCCGAAGATCCGCCTTCTGTTCGATGAGGACATCCAGCGAGTGGTCATTGCGGTCGCGTTCATAGGAAAGTGAGAACGTGAACGCTTCCGTAAACAAATCCGAAGCAAGAGCTTGCGAGAAAGCTCTTCCGACAATGTGTTCATGGAAACGGTCGTAGAGGAAGGATGTCTCCAAGGGAAATCGGATTCCAAACAGATTGGGGACTTCACCAAGCGCCGAGCTTTGAAGCTCCACCCGTTCAATCGTTCCCGCTTGATACATCCCTTGTCCGAGAGTTTCAAACGCGTGAACGGCGAGTGTGTGCCCGAGTGCCGTGATTCGTCCTTCGTTCAGCGTGGAGGTGACGTAATAGAGATCGTTCTCTTGAGCATCAAGATGTACTTCAATGCCCAAGAGCGTAAGAGCCGTTTCAAGTGCGGTGAGATCGATTCGTTCGCTTCTGAGTAGAAGCGTTTTCAGGTCGTAGATGTGAAGATCGACATGTGAGCCTTCCGCCCGGAGATCGGGCGTGTTGACAAACACGGAAGGGACGCTGAGGTTGACCGTCGGCAATCGATCGTCAAGATATCTGCCGCTGAAAGAGAGCTCGGGGGTTTCAACCGTCACGTCACCCGTTTGATACAGGCCTTGGCGAAGGGTCGCTTGGGCGTTCAGAGATCGGTCTTTCAGGCTTAGGACCTCCCCTTCTACCGAAAGGTTCGCAATCGTAACGCGCTGATCGTTCACATCCATCGCCGTATCAAGGCCTTTGAAGGTGAACGGTCCGCTTTGCCCAAGGCTTGCCAGCAGATGCGAGGATTGAAGCGTGAAGGAAGGGGTGATCGCTGCAAGGCGCCGGGCTTGGATCGTGAAGGATGGAAGCTCATCACTGAGCTTCCAGTGAAGCGCTACATCGATATCATCGACCTCAATCTCTCCGAACGGAATCTCCGCTTCAAAAGAACCTTTGGTTCCGAGCGCTTCAAGTTGAAGGCGGCGTACCCAGGAACGAAGAAGGCGGGGAACTGCGTTCGCCTCTTCGCCGGGCTTGTGATTGGGACCGAGGTATATCTTCGGTTCCTGAAATGAAAGCGAGAGGAGCGGCTTCGAGGAGAAGAGGGAAAGAAACAGGTTGAAGAGCCCGCCCTCCAGATTCGTTTTGTCGATCGTGATTGATAGGTCCTTTCCACGTCGGTAGGAAAGATTGTTGATCGTCAGATTGGCAAAAAGGTTTCGCTCGATCGATGTGAAGGAGAGATTCGATGCGCCTTCAGTGGAAAGGCGGGAAAGGAGATAGTCGCCGAGGAGACTTGCCGGTGAAAGGGTCGGCTCATCAAATATCAATACCCAGCCGACGATGGCTGTGATGAGTAAGAGGATGCTCGTAGCGGTAATGATATCCTTTGCCCGGGTATGAAATCTCACAAGTCTTGACCTCAAGGATGAGTATAGCGTATCTGCTTGTCTTTGACACCCTGTGAATGTGGATTTACCCCGCCGCATTTTTAGCGTAGGATAGATGTATGAGCACGATTTTGAAAAATTTTATCGTATTTGAAGGACTTGACGGTTCCGGCACCACGACCCAGATGCAGTTGCTGGCGGAAACGTGCGATCGCAATTCCCGCTTGTGCAAAGCGACTTTTGAGCCGACCGACAAGCCGATCGGCCGCTTGGTGCGGTCAATCCTGCAAAAGCAGGTGGTTACGACACCCCTTGCCCTCGCCCTTCTCTATGCCGCCGATCGGGAAGATCATCTGTTCAACCCGATCTACGGAATCGCTTCCGAAGCGGAGGCGGGACGGCTGGTGATAAGTGACCGGTACCTCTACTCCTCATTGGCGTATCAAAGCGTTGAGTGTGGCTATGAAACGGTCGCAGCCCTGAATCAATTTCCTCATCCGGAATACCTCTTCTTTCTCGATACCCCGGTGGATGAGTGTCTCAGAAGAATCGCTCATCGAAAAACGGAGACCGAACTGTTTGAACACCAGGAGTTCCTGATTCAAGTCAAAGCCAACTATGAACGAATCTTCGAAGATTTGGATCCAAGAGTGAAATTGACTCGAATCGACGGGCTCCTCTCGATCGAAGAGATCTCGGAAATCATAAAAAACACGATCTTCAACGGATGAACATCGCATCCCCGTAGCTGAAGAATCGATAGCGCTCGGAAACGGCGTGGCGATATGCCTCGTCCATCAGCCCCTTTGAGGCGAAGGTGGAAACCAGCACCAGCAATGTTGATTCGGGGGTATGGAAGTTCGTGAGCAGCTGGTCGACGACATGGAAGTGGAAACCGGGGCGGATAAAGAGATCCGTTTTACCGAACCCGCTTCGAATCATGCCGGATTGTTCATCATATGCGGACTCCAGAGTTCGGACGCTCGTCGTCCCCACCGCCACGACTTTGCGCCCCTCCCGCTTCGCCCTCATCACTTTACAGGCGACCGCTTCGTTGATCTCATACGATTCGGTGTGCATATGATGATCTTCCAGGCGTTCGGCTCGAACCGGCAGGAACGTCCCTGCCCCTACATGAAGCGTGACGGATGCGATCTCGATGCCTCGTTCATTGATTCTTTTTAAGTGGTCTTCGGTAAAGTGCAGACCGGCGGTCGGGGCCGCGACCGAACCTTCAGTTTGGGCATAGATCGTCTGGTACCGGGTTTCATCGTCAGGATCGTCGGTGCGTTTGATGTACGGCGGAAGCGGTACGTGGCCCAATCGGCTGAAAAACGCTTCATCGATCGGAGAAGCGAACGCCACCACCTTGGAGCCGTCGCTTTGTTCCGCCACGATCGTCGCCTCGTGCTCTTGGAAGCGGTAGCGCTTCCCCACCCGCTGACGTTTGCTCTTCGTTACGAACGCATTCCACGTCCTGTCGGGATTTTCGGATAAAAAAAGAAATTCCACGATTCCGCCGCTTTCACTTTCCGCATAGAGGCGGGCTTTCCGGACTTTCGAGTTGTTGAGGACGAGGATCGAACCTTCCTCCAGGAGATCGGGAAAGCTTGAGATGCGGTCATCAAAAAAGGTATCGTTTGCCCGATCCACGACCAACAGCCGGTCTTCTCCCCGAACTTCGCTTGGCCGCTGGGCGATCAGATCAAGCGGGAGGTCAAAAGAGTAATCCTTGATCGTCATCGGGCGTGTTCCGCTTCTTCTTGATATTCAACAGTTCGTATGCTTTGCTCGTAGCCATTCGACCGCGGGGCGTTCGCTTGAGGTATCCTTTTTGAATCAGGTAGGGTTCGTAGAAATCTTCCAGAGATTCAAGCGCCTCTCCGACGCTGATCGAAAGGGTCTCAGCTCCGACCGGTCCGCCGTCGTAGTGTTCGATGATCGCCCGAAGAATGTTCCGGTCCTGATTTTCCAGTCCCTGCAGATCGATTCCCAGCCGTTTCAATCCGGTGTGGACGATTTCGTTGGTGATCGTTCCTTCCCCGAGAACCGAGGCGAAGTCCCGCAGCCGGCGAAGGAGTCGGTTGGCGATTCTGGGGGTTCCCCGGCTGCATCGGGCGAGGGTGAGAACCGCGTCCTCGCTGATTCGGACATCGATGATCTTGCTGGAGCGGTCTATGATGTTCGCCAGTTCCTCTTCGTTGTAAAATTCGATGTGGGCGGTGATTCCGAACCGGGAAGCAAGCGGAGAGGAGACGCTGCCCGCTTTCGTCGTAGCGCCGACGAGGGTGAACGGGGGGAGCGGGATCCGCATCGTCCTGGCCGAGGGGCCTTGGCCGATGATCCAATCGATCTCGAAATCCTCCATCGCGATGTACAGCATCTCCTCCAACGCCGGTTTCAGGCGGTGAATTTCGTCGATGAAGAAGATCGAGTTCTCCGTGACGTTCGTCAAAATGCCGGCCAGGTCTTTCGGCTTGTCCAACGCCGGGGCGCTGGTCATGCGGATCTCCGATCCCATCTCATTGGCGATGATCGATGCCAAGGTGGTTTTCCCCAACCCCGGCGGTCCGATCAGAAACGTATGATCAAGCGCTTCGCCCCGCTGTAGAGCGGCTTGAATGAAAATGGAGAGGTTCTCCTTGAGCCGTGCCTGGCCTTGGAAATCCGAAAGCATCTTGGGCCTCAAGACGTTTTCCTGCCGGTCGGCGATCTCCTGGAAGGAGGCTGAAACTACCGAGTTTTCGAGCAATTGGTTGTAATGATCCATATCCTCTCCTAGCTCAGGTTCTTCAGCGCATGGCGGAACAACAGCTCTTCAGCACTTTGGCGACTCAATTCACCGATCTCTCTGGCGAATTCGATTTCCAAATCTCCGATGACTTCTTCCGAACGGCGGCGCTCAAAACCCATCTCAACAAGGGCGTTTACAACATCCGCCCATACTGCTGTCCGAGAGGTCGTTTGTTTCATCTTCGGTTCATCGAGCACCAGCACATTGCGCAACGCAAGGACCATCTTTTGGGCGGTTTTTGGACCGATGCCGGGAATCGTGGCGAGCGTTTTGATGTTTCCGCTGTCCAATGCTTCCGCCAGATGCCGGACATTGATTCCACTGAGAATCTTCAACGCCTGCTTCGGCCCTATTCCACTGACCGTTTGAAGCTGTTCGAACGCTTCCCGTTCCGCATCATCATAAAACCCGTACAACGTCAAGGAGTCTTCCCGCACCTGCAAGCTTGTCAAAATCTTGATGAGCTTGCGTTCTTCCTTATCAAGGCTTGAGAATCGGCTTGCGCTTTGGTTGGAGATCAACAGGACATACTCGATATTGTTTGACCGAACGATCATAGATCCTTCTTTAACGGAGACTAGCTCACCTATCAGGGCATTAATCATCAGCTGTTCATCCTTATTCGAGTCGATTCATGGGCTTGCAGACACAAGGCTGCGGCCAAGGCGTCCGCAGCGTGGTCGGGTCGGGGAATCTTTTCAAGCGAAAGTAAAATTCGGACCATCTCCTGCACCTGGGTCTTGTCCGCTCCTCCATAGCCGACGACCGAACTTTTGATCACCGGAGGACTGAAGAAGCGGATCGGAATCTCTCGGGCGGTCAGTTCGTGCATGATCGATCCGATCACCTTCGCTACGGGGATCGCGCTGGAGATGTTTTTGGCAAAGTAGATATCTTCCATTCCGCAGATCTCAACGCCGTGCTCGACAGCCAACAGGCCGACTTGTTTGGCGATGAAATGGATTCGACTGGAATCGTTCTCTTTGGTTGTCGTTCGGATTACCCCATATGAAACAAGCCGGGTGTGTTGTCGCGTTGTTTCGACAACCCCCCAGCCTGTTTGGGCGAATCCGGGATCGATTCCAAGAATACGCATCCCCTTATTCTTCATCCTCGAAGCCGTCGGGAATCTCAAGGTTCGAGAATACCTGCTGGACATCGTCCAGCTCTTCCAAACGCTCCAATATTTTCAGCACTTTCCGAGTTCGTTCATCATCAAGCTCGACCGTCTGATCGGCGATCTTCGCGATCTCGGCGCTTTCTTCTTCAAAACCCGATGCCTGCAGCGATTCAAGGACGTTGGCAAAGTCGCCGGGAGCGGTGTATACCTCGATCATCCCGTCTTCATGAAGCACATCATCGGCTCCGTGGTCAAGGGCCGCTTCGAAGATCTCTTCTTCGGTATATTTCTGATCGTCGTAGATGATCATTCCTTTTGTTTGGAACATGTAGGAGACGGACCCGGTAGTACCGAGCGTTCCTCCGCCTTTGGTGAGCGTCGAGCGGACCTCGCTGGCGGTTCGGTTTTTATTATCGGTAAGGGTATCGATGATGATCGCAACCCCGCCGGGAGCGTATCCCTCGTAAGTGAGTTCGTAGAAGACCGAATTCTCCAATTCACCGCTGCCCTTCTTAATCGCCCGATCGATATTGTCCTTCGGCATGTTCTCGGAGCGTGCTTTTAAAATGGCGGTTCTGAGCGCTGCATTGGAATCAGGATCGGGACCTCCGTTTTTGGCAGCGACGGAGATCTCTTTGATCAGTTTTGTGAACTTCTGGCCGCGGGCGGCGTCAGCAGCTCCTTTCTTGCGTTTAATGGTCGCCCATTTACTATGTCCGGACATCAGGGGGCCCCTTTGATGGTATAAGATTTCTTGTGCTCAAAAACTACCACAACCACTAGGGCCGGTCAAGGCCTTCTGCGATTGCCTCGAAAAACCGCAGGAGAATTGCATCAAGAACCATAAGGCCATTTTCTGTCAATACAAAGAATTGGCTGGATTCAGTATACCATGCGGGATCCAAGGTGGCAATGATCCGGTCAAAGAGGGTGGAAAAATCGTATCCGGTTCGCCTTGAAAATGAATCCTTGTCGATTCCCCATCGGGTCCTCAGGCCCACCATGATTTCCTCTTCGATCCGTTCAACCGGGGTAAGAAGTTCTTTTTCATATCCGGTGAAGGGTTCACCTTGAGCATATGCTTGAAGATCCTGCTCTTGGGCGTAATGCATCAGTGCACCTTCTTCCTCAATTGTTGAAGCTGCGCTGCTGCCGAGGCCGATATACGTGCCAAGCTTCCAATAGACGAGGTTGTGCCGGCTGTATGCTCCCGCACGGGCGAAGTTCGAAACCTCATAGTGTTCAAAGCCCAACGTTTTCAGATACGCCCAGAGTTCAGTAAGCAGGGAGGCTTGCTCATCCTCGCTCATGAAGATGTCGCCCTGTTCAAAGAGGCGGCTTCCCTCTTCGACGGTCAGACAATACAGGCTTATGTGGTTGGCCTTGCAGAGACTGAAAATCCGCTTCAGATCGCTTTGAAGGTCGCCGATCGTCTGACCGGGGATGGCGACGATCAGATCCACGGAGACTTCAACATCATACAGAGTGCGGATCCGTTCCAGAAGCCGAAGAGCCCGCTCATTGATCAACGATGAAGCGTTGCGTCCGATTCGCCGGAGGAAATCATCGTTCATCGATTGGATGCCGATCGAAAGGCGGGTGATCAGCCGGTCATCAAACAAAGGAAAGAACTCTTCGGTCAATGTCTCGGGATTGATCTCCATCGTCACTTCCCGCGGCTTTCCGCGGGTGTGGATGAGCTTCACCAATGAAAACAGACGTTCGACACCGAGAAGACCCGGGTTTCCCCCACCGATATACACCGTGTCAAACGATAATCGTTTTTCATGTACGAGAAAGGAAAGCTCTTCAAGCAGGCGTTTGAAATACGGTTCGACCAGGGAAGCGTGCGTATGATAGAGTTCCGAATAGAAGGTGCAGTAACCACATCGGCTCGTGCAAAAAGGAATATGGATGTACAGGGAGCCCATCAGGCGTCGCCCATCGGCCGTACTCGATTTGGCGGCCAGAAGCGGAAGACGACGCTGCCGTTGATCGTGCTCTGGTCGACCGGGCCGAAGTAGCGCCCGTCGCGGCTGTCGTCACGGTTGTCGCCCAAAGGAAGGATCGCGTTTTTGGGAACGTAGGTGCCGCGGCGATAGTGGCTGGCTTCGGAACGCAACCCGAGGTTTGTCGGATCAAGCAGGTGCCGAGTTTCAGATCGGGCTTTTTCAAAGGTGTAATAGTCGGGAGGAAAGGAGAGATGCGCCACACTGTTGTAGCTGCTCTTCAAATGGGTTGGTGCGTTGTTTACATCAAGCCCTTCTTCCTGATATCCGAACAACGATCCCCACGCATTCAATCCGCTGTACAGAGCGGGGTCGATCGAGCGATGGGGAGAGGATACCAAATCAAGATCCTTTCGGAATGAGGCCTCATCCTCAAACGACGTGAACCCTGCTTTTCGAAATTCCGCATTCCCGTCAACAAAGCGAACGAGCTCCTCCGGCAAGCCGACTGCCCGTTTGACGAAGAGCCGCTCGGCGATCGAACCGTCCTCGTTGCGGTCGATGTTCACCAGCGAAAGCGTTCCGCTGAAGATGATCTGCGAAAGAATGTCAAACAGAGGTCCTTTTGAATCGTATTCGGGGTTATAGAACGTGATGATCGCATCGCGTCTGACTTGCCGATTCTTTGAACCGATCTTCGGTCCGGTGGGATACAGCTCGACTCCGTAAATCGTCTTCGAGACGAACACCCGGTCACCGATATCCAGCGTTGAAACCATCGAAGGCGTAGGAATCACGAAGAGCTGAAAAAGATACTGGTTGATCAGCAATACCGCAAAGACGGCAAAGACCAACGCATCCGCCCACCCTTTCAGCTCGCCGAGGAAGGTGCGCTTCGGCTTGTTCATCTTCTGATAGAGGCGAACCGCTTTCCGATGGGTAAGATATCGAACGGTCAAACTCTCCAGACGGGTTAAGAATCGGTCCATATGAGGCAAGGTATCACAACGGGTATTGGTTGACAAGGCAATGAGGGATGGCTACCTTACTTGTGTATGAAACAAAAGATCGATCTTCCTCCGGTGGAAGAGGTGGTTCTCCCGAAATTATTCAATCTGAGACCCGGATATTATCTCCTCGGTCTCATGATTCTCGTCGTGCTGCTCTTGATCTTTCTTTTGGGATTTCTTCCCGGAATCCGCAAAGGCGGCCGATACGTGACGTTTGAGGCGCCGTTAAGTGAAACGGGAATCCTGCTGGATGGGAAGTATTTGGGGTCGACGACTCACCAATACTTCGTTCCCAGCGGCAACCATACGATAGCCTACGTCAAAGCCGATCAGATCTATGCCGAAACGGAGATACACGTTGACCATCCCGTTTTTCTTGCGAATCTGATTCACCGAACACGGGTAATTCCCCCACCACCGGTCACCCTTACCGAAGAAGAAACAGCTTCGATCGTTTCCTTTCTCCTCAATGAAGTTCAGGAGATCAGCAAATCGTTGGAATATCCTCCCCAATTTCCCTATCAACCGGTCTATGCCAATCTCCACAATGACTTGGAAGCTCTGCAACTAAGGAATAGCCAACCAATCATCGATCTCGCCCTGAGCTTCATCAGCAACGATACGATGAAGAGCGATGCGGAACGGTTCTTTCCTGTAGAAACCAAATCCGCTCCGGTCCAAGCCGGTATTCAAGAGCTCCCGTCGGTCGGAAAACCGATTACCCTCGATGCGGGCAACCTTACGATTGAGGGTTACTCCTATACCGGTTCATCCTTTATCATGGGGGACGGAATTACACCGCAAAGCGGTTACGCACCTGTCTCTACCAAGGATTTCGTTTTGGCCAAGCGCCCGGTATCCCAGTATGAATGGGCGCTCTTCGTTCAGGAGAATCCCCAATGGGCGAAAAGCGCGATGAACGGTTCCTCATACCTCGCCGGCCTCTCCCTGTCACCACAGTTTTCAACCAACCGGCCGATCTACAATGTCAGCTATCATGCGGCCCGGGCATTTGTCCAATGGCTCGGTGAAAAAAGCGGTAAGGAGGTGTTTCTTCCAACTGAAGCGATGTGGAGCCAGGCGGCATACAGCCAGAAACATACCGAGTATGATACGTCGCTCGCTCTTTCCGAGCGCTCCGTTCCCCTCCTTGGTCTTCTTGGAGGAGTCTGGGAGATGACGGACAGCCACTACATTCCGAATGGGAGAAATGCCGGCTATGATCGCCTGCAGGAGCTTGCCGAGACCTATGGTCTTGGGAAGCAGGTGATCGTCAAGGGCGGCAGTATGATCAGCAAAGACGTCACGATCGATTCGGTGGGCGTAATCGAACCGGATAGCGTACATGATTACATCGGGTTCCGAATCGGATGGTTTGAGTGATGAAGAACTCCAAGGATCACATCAAGATGCTCCAAAAGAACCGCAAGGCATACTTCAACTATGAGGTGGTTGAAGACCTTGAGTGCGGTATCTCCCTTACCGGTACGGAAGTGAAATCGATCCGTGAAGGTCGGTTCAGCTTCGGAGACAGCTATGCGGCAATCAAAGACGGAAACCTGGAACTGATCGGTTTGACGATTCAACCCTACACGCACGGAAACATCCACAACCACGAACCTAACCGAAACCGCCGGCTTCTGGCTCATAAAAGACAGATCAGGCAACTGAGGCGGAAAGTCGATGAGAAAGGCTTCACCTTGGTCCCAACAGCGATCTACCTTCGAGGCAATCTTGTGAAGGTGCAGGTTTCACTCTGTCGCGGCAAACAGCTGCACGACAAGCGTAATACGATCAAGGCACGCGATATGGAACGTGATGCCAAGCGTGAGTTGAAACAACTGAATTTCTAGAGCATTTTCAATAATCCTCCACCCTTCCTCTATGAATAATCGATGGGGGAAGTTTGTGTGCTTCCCATAATCGGTATAATTAAAAATAACATAATTCTATAATATGTTATTATTAAAATATATAAAATGTATAAATAATGTATAATACAATATCTGTATGTTTCTATAATAACTAAATAATAGATTTGATATAAATATTTCTCAATAATATCTGTTGTGAAATAAATAATTATTTAATATATAATAAATAAAAATATATATTTACCTACAAATCCGGATTTTTAACAAAGTTATTATAGAAACGCTCGATGTATATATACAGCATATAGAATGGATATATAAAATATATACAAACACGATTAAAAAATATCTACTTACTGGTTCCTAGTAAGTAGATAAAACTTGCAAAGAAGGTTGGGATACATTATAACTATATGTAATAATATGAATTGTAGATAAGATTGTATATGTCAATGTATCGCAAAAAAGATTAGATTGAACAGGAATCTGAACATTTTGAGTATTTCAGGAGGGTGCCCTATGGCCATTTCACCATTTACGCTTTGTCGGATTCAAGGCAATGAACGCTTCTTCTATTATGCCCTCTTTCGCGATCCTGCTACCGGTAAGAGAGGGAATAAGAAGAGTGTAGAAGTTTTAAAAAAAGCATTGGGTGAACTAGATGGGAATCCTGTTACCAGACGTGATGAAGCCATTCGGATCTGTCAACGGGCCCTACAGCAGGGATTGGTCTTTTCAAAACCGTCAAAGCTGACCTTTTATGAATATCTGGAAAGCTTTTACGATTGGTCGAAAAGCGAATACGTGAAGCGAAGAAACCTTTTACAGCCAGGCTCGCTCAGCAAAGATTATATTCATATCCGAAATAATATGATGAACAAGCATGTGTTGCCGAAGATCGATGCGAAATTGTTACTATCCGAAGTAACGCTTGACGACGTTGAACGAATCCAACTATCTCTGGTCGAGGAGAAGAACGTAGGTTATAGCACAATCAATGTCATCATGAGCGCCGTCGGCGTCGCCCTTGGCGAAGCTCAAAGACGAGGGCTTCTCGATCGGACCAAAACGGTAGCAGCTGAACCGCTTTATGTGGTCCATAAACAACGCGGCATTCTGACGGAAGATGAGTTGGTTCGCTTCATGGCCTACGCAAAGGAACACAGTGAAAAACGAATCCACCTTGCCATTCTTCTTTCCCTGCTGACCGGGATGCGCAGCGGGGAGCTCAGAGGGCTTAAGCGATCGGCATTAGGTAAGGATTCAATCATCGTTGAACAGGCATATGCCGATCATGCCGGGTTGAAGATGCCAAAGGGAAAACGAATTCGTCTTGTCCCCTGCCCTTCCTATCTGATCGAAGATCTTCATGCCTTGGCGGAGAGCAATCCGTATGAAGGGGAGCATGATCTGATCTTCTGGTCCAAACGCGGCGGAGGATTTGTATCCAGCCATTATTTCAGCTCCCGATTCAAAGAGGAATTGATCAAGAGCGGGGTCTTTACCGCCGGAGAGCTCAAGGAACGGAACATTACGTTCCACTCCCTCCGCCACATGGCCAATACCCTGCTCCGCGGCCATGTTGATGAACACATCCTTCGCTTAACGATCGGGCACTCCAGCCGGCAATTAAGCGATCTGTACACCCATGTGAGTCAGCGTACGCTTCAAACCGTTGCGCTTGCTCAAAAGCGGACGATTCTTTCATTGTTGGAAGATCCGGAACATACTCGGCCCGAATAGCCGCCGGATGCATTCAATACTGACAGCGCTTATGATATAACACCGGTGAACGCTCGTTCTGCAAGAGATTCAAGAGTAAAAATTGCCAATTATCAACGGTTGGAGAGTTTCTCTGAACAATCGCTTGTGGTACAGTACATGCAACGGAGTAAATTGGAGGTAAAATAATAATGAAGTTAGCAGTCCTTGCTGACATCCACGGAAACCTGCGCGCCTTGGAAGCGGTGCTTGCCGATGCATCACAGGCCGGAGCCGAAGATATCGTGTTTCTCGGTGACCTTGTCTATAACGGTCTCGATCCTCAAATGTGTTACGAGCTTCTGATGAAATACAAGCCGATCGTTACCATCAAGGGCAACAGTGATGAATATCTTGAAAAGATTCCCTCATTTGTCGTGAACAATCAGGAGGATGAACAACTCTTGAAACATTACAAGTACACGTCGATTCGGATGAGAAAAAAGGCCCGAGACGAGGTTGCCGCCTACGATTTGACCAAACAGCTTGAGATTTGCGATGTGAATATTCTCGCTTGTCATGGGACTCCGACAAGCATCAGCGACGGACTGTATGAAACGGATGAAAACACCCCGATTCTTGCAAAAAAGATGAAAGAGGAAGGCATCCAGCTGGTGCTTTCAGGCCATACTCATATCCCTGCAGATTTTACCGTTGACGGGGTTCGCTTTGTAAACCCCGGTGCGGTTGGATTCAGTCTGGATGGCGATACTCGTCCGAGTTATGCAATCATTGAATGCATCGATGGAAAAGTACGAGTCCAATTCCGCCGAGTCGAGTATGATACGAAGAAATATATTCTGGAAGTCGAGCATGCGTTGGAGGGATTCCCGCTCTTCAAGTTTCTCCGGTATGCGTTGGAAAAGGGAAAGGCGCCAGCCTGAGGATAATATGCAAAGACGCGAACCCCGCCTTCTTACTGAAAGCGGGGGTTGTTTTTATAAAGGGAGACCGGACAATCGCTTCATTCACCATTGTTGATCATTTAGGCAGTGTTACCGTGATGACCGTCCCTTGTCCGACCTTGCTGTTCATTTCGATCTTTCCGTTATGCAGCAGGGTTGCATGCTTTACAATGGAAAGTCCCAGCCCGGTTCCGCCTGTTTCCTTGGAATGGCTCTTGTCAACCCGGTAGAACCGTTCAAACACCCGTTTTTGATGCTCGGTTGGAATTCCGATGCCGGTGTCCTTCACTCGGATAATTGCCTTGTTTTCGTCCCCCGACACGGAAACCTCCACAAGACCACCCTCGTTATTATACTTGATCGCGTTGTCGCAAAGGTTATAGATGATTTCGCCAAGGAGCCCGCGGACCCCGTTCAGACTGACAGGGGTGCCGGTAAGCAACAATCGTACTTTTTTATCATTTGCTGCATCTTGCAGTACATCAAGCGTTTCTTTGGCGACCTGATAGAGATCGACATTCTCCCATGGGAGTTCGCCGCCCTCGTCAAGCTGCGACAGGTGGATGATATCCTCGATGAGGACCAAAAGCCGCGCTGCTTCCGTGCGGATGCAGTTCACGAAGTGGGATATGTCCCCCGGTTTTGCAAGCCCGTTTTCAATCAACTCCGCCCTTCCCATGATGGACTGGAGCGGTGTTTTCAGCTCATGGGATACATTGGCGGTGAACTCGCGGCGCTGCTGCTCCAGAAGAGCTTTTTCCGTGACATCGAAAACGAGTATCGCCGTTCCCACCGCTTCGTTGTTGAAATCGATGCGGCTTGCGTTGATCTCGTACCGTCTTCCGGCTCGACGAAGCTTCACCTGTCCATGTCCGCTATCTGCAGCCGTTTTCATGACACCGCGAATCTCGCTGCTGCGTTCCACGACGAAGAAATCCTTCCCGATGCTGGAGGCATCCGTTCGAAACACATGCCGGGCTGCGGGATTGATGGAGACGATGACACCCTTATCGTTCAACAGCACAAGACCTTCGTTCATGCTTTGGGTGATCAGGGAAAATTCGTCGCGTTTTTTGTTGAGTTCGCTTCGCTGGCTTTCAATCTGTCGTTGTTGATGCGCAATGCGCAGAAGCAAAGGGGAAAGCTCGTCGTAGGTGTTGTTGTTCAGCGGATGTTCAAGGTCAAGAGTGTTCAAGGAAGTGATCGTGCGCTTGGCGATGCGGTTAGCCAGGAATGCTGAAAGCATGATGGCGGCAACGAGAATGACAAGAACGGGCGTCAACATGCGCAAAAGAACCGAAAGAATACTGTTCCTAGTAATGGAAATGCGCAAAATGTTTCCGTTTTCAAGCCGCTTCGCCTGATAGAACGTTTTCTCAATCATGGTAGAGGAGATGCGCTCACTTTCACCGCTGCCGCTTTGAAGCGCATCGGCTATTTCTTTGCGTTCCAAGTGATTTTCCATGGTGGCGGAATCTGCCTCGCTGTCAAATAAAACCACACCTTCGGATGAGACCAGCGTCATCCTGTAACCTTTCACAGTGAGGTTTTCGAGCCAATCGATGCCGCCCTCTTCAACACCATTGGCGACGATAGCAAGCTTGTTTTTAAGCTGTTCGCGCTGTTCTTCGACGAGGGAGCGGTACATGATGCTCATCATTACGGCAGAGCATAATACAAGCACTGATACCGCAACGATGAGGATGGAGCGGAATATGTGCTTCTTCATGGATATGCCTCCAAACGGTATCCAACGCCTCGGACGGTTTCGATGGCTTTGCTTGCATTGCCCAACTTCTTCCTTAGAGTACGGACATGCACATCAACCGTGCGGGTTTCTCCATCGTAGTCTATGCCCCAGATATCTGAAAGAATCTGATCCCGGGTGAACGCTCTGCCCGGGTTTTCGAGAAACAGTCGGAGCAGCTCGAATTCCTTCAGCGTGAGCTCGACGCGGGAACCGTCCACATGTACGGTGTGCTCGGTCAGGTTGACCGTAAGGTTGTCTTTTGAAATGATTTTGGCACTCTCTTTTGGTTCGCTGCGCCGCAAAACAGCCTTTACACGGGATACCATCTCCATCATGCCGAAGGGTTTCACAAGATAATCATCCGCACCGAGGTCGAGGCTTTGAATCTTGTCATATTCCGAACCCTTGGCCGTCGCCATGATGACGGGGATCTCCTTCGTTCTCGGATCTGCTTTGAGCGCTGTCAGAATTTCCACGCCGTCCATGTTGGGGAGCATCACGTCAAGGATGATGAGTTTCGGCAGTTCCTTATCGATCGCCTCGAAGAACGCCTTGCTGTCTGCAAAGCCTTCCGCGTTAAATCCGGTGGAACGTAATGTATACAGTTCAATTTCCCGGATACTCGCATCATCCTCTACGCAGTAAATCATGTAATATTCTCCCGGTTGTGCACACCAGTTACGGAAAACAAGACCCATTCGGCGATATTTGTCGCATGGTCTCCAATCCGCTCAAAGTATTTGGCTATCATCAGCAGATCAAGGGCATATTCGCCATCCTGCGGGTGCTTTGCAATCATTCCAATCAGCGAGGTTTTCACCTTGTCAAAGAGTGCGTCCACGACATCGTCATACTCTACAACCGCTTTTGCAAGCTCCATGTTACGCTGGACGAAGGCATCGACGCTCTCCGTCACCATCTTGATGGTGGCTGTCGCCATCTCACCGATGGGCGCGCAGTCTCTGCCGGTTCGTCCATTCAAAAAGCCGATGATCTCGGCAATATCCTCGGCTTGGTCACCGATGCGTTCCATATCGGTGATCATCTTGAGGGCTGCGGAAATTTGCCTTAAATCTCTTGCTACAGGCTGCTGCTGCAACAGAAGTTTCAGGCACATCGCCTCGATCGTGCGTTCCTTTTGATCTATTACACCACCCAGCGGCTTAACCTTTTGGGCAAGCTCGGTATCACCCGAGAGCAACGCATCGGCCGCCATGGAGATGACCTCCTCACACAGTGCACCCATTTCGATGAGCTCTCGATTTAGAAGGGCGAGTTGCTCGTCAAATTTGTTTCTCATTACCCGAACCTCCCCGTGATATAGTCCTCGGTACGCTTATCCTGCGGATTGCTGAACATCTTCTCCGTATTGCCAAATTCTATAAGATCACCAAGCAGAAAGAAAGCTGTATGATCCGAGATTCGGACGGCTTGATGCATATTGTGCGTCACGATGATGATCGTATATCGGCTTTTAAGTGTTGTGGCGAGGTCTTCTATCTTTGATGTGGAGATCGGATCGAGGGCGCTTGTCGGTTCGTCCATCAGAAGCACCTGCGGTTCTACCGCCAACGCTCTGGCGATGCAAAGCCTTTGCTGCTGTCCGCCGGAAAGACCCATCGCCGACTTTCTCAGGCGATCTTTTACCTCGTCCCATAATGCCGCATCGGTCAGGGCTCGCTCCACGATGTCATCAAGCCTTGCCCGGTTTCTGATCTCATGGGTACGCGGCCCGTAGGCTACATTGTCGTAGATGCTCATGGGGAAAGGATTGGGCTTTTGGAACACCATGCCGATCTCACGCCTCAGTTCGTTCACGTCGGTGGAAGGAGCGTAGATGTCCATGTCCCGATAGCGTACTTCACCGGTTATCTTCACTCCGTCGATGAGATCGTTCATGCGATTGAGGGTTTTCAGGAATGTGGATTTGCCGCAGCCGGAGGGACCGATCAACGCCGTGATGCTCTTTTCAGGGATATCCATGGTAACGGACTTAAGCGCCTGTACTTGAGAGTACCAGAGATTCAGGTCCTTCACTGTGATGATTGACTTCATGAGTTCTTCCTTCTTTGAAAATATTTGCCCACTACCGTAGCACTGAGGTTGATGATGAGGGTCAGCAACATGAGAATCGCGGCGATCCCGAATGCCACATCGAACTCGCCCTGCTCCTTGGCATATACGTACAGGGCTACGGTAAGGGTTGCACCGGCGCTGGAAAGACCTTTGAACAATCCGTTCACCGCGTGAGCGAAGCCGGCCGTGAACAGCAGTGCGGCGGATTCACCCAGAATCCGTCCCACGGAAAGGATGCTGCCCGTAATGATGCCGTCTATGCAGCCGGGCAACACGACGGTCCGGATTACCCGCCACTTTCCCGCGCCAAGGCCGAACGCTCCCTCCCGATAGCTTTGAGGCACGGCTTTCAGGCTTTCCTGGGTGGTCCGCATGATCGTGGGCAGGTTCATGATCACAAGCGTCAGCGCACCCGCCATAAGCGAGGTCCGCATATTCAGAAACTGGCAGAAGAACAGCATGCCCACAAGACCGTATATGATGGATGGGATGCCGGAAAGCGTTTCCGCCGCATATTCGATCAGGACGACCACCTTTCTGTTGGTTGCATATTCAGTTAGGTAGATCGCGGCTCCTACGCCAAGCGGAAGCACGAAGATGAGGGTCGCCAGCACGATATAGACCGTGTTGAGGATATCCGGAAGAATACCGATGCGCTCAGTCAAATAGCTGGGCGCAGTCGAGAGGAACTCCCAGGTGATGTGGGGAAGGCCTCCGATCATGACATAGAGGACGAGGAAGACCACCAATGCGACGGTGAACCACGTAGCGCCCAACATGAGAGTCTGCATGACGATGCCATACGCTTTGCGCCTTTTGGACAAGGTTGGGGTTTTTCGGCTCATTGCTTCTTTCCTCCCTTGAGCAGCATGTTGAATACGGCGTTTATCAACAGGATGAAGAGATACAGCACCAAGGCGATGGAGAAGAGCGCCTGACGCTGCAAACCGGAGGAATAGGACATTTCACTTGCTACCGCGGTGGTGAGGAATCGGACACTCTGAAACAATTCCGGCATATTCGGCACGTTTCCGGATACCATCATCACCGCCATCGCCTCCCCGATCGCCCGTCCGACACCCAGGACGATCGCCGCTGCGATGCCGCTCTTCGCCGCGGGTACGGAAACGCGGAACCACGTCTCCGTCTTCGTTGCGCCGAGGGCAAGTGACGCCTGTTCATATTCCTCGGGAACCGCATCCAATGCGGTTATGGAAACCTTCACGATGGAAGGCAGGATCATCACCGAAAGCACGATGATGGCGGCCAGCAGGCTTGCCCCGTCCGGTACTCCGAACACACTCCTGATGGCGGGAACGAGGACGAGCATGCCGACAAGACCGTAGACGACGGATGGGATGCCGGCAAGAAGGCTTACCGCTTCCGATACGATCTCCTTGACCCGCTTCGGTGCGACCTTCGACAGATATACCGCCGTCAGGAAGCCCACCGGCACTCCCAGCAGGATTGCGCCGCCGGTGCCGTAGACCGAGGTCAGGATGAAGGGCAGAATCCCATAGGAAGGCGGGGTCGCCGTGCTCGCCCACTTCTTTCCGAAGAGGAAATCCACAAGACCGATCTCCCGGATGGCAGGGATGCCCGAGATGATGATATACACTGTGATAAGGAGCACGCTCCCTACAGTTGCAAGCCCGAGCAGAAGAAAGATGGTCTGTATCACTCTCTCGACGGTTCGCTTTAGACTTTTACTCTGTTTCATCATGCTGTATCAACTTTACAATAATAAGCGGTGCTTCCGCTATCGAAAGCACCGCTTTGTTGGATGCTTCACATCAGTGGGCACTTACCACACCGGAAGCTGAGATGATCGAAGAAGCTTTGGCCGAGGTGATGTAGTCAAAGAACTTCTGGGCGGTGGCGGAAAGAGGAGTGCCCGTTTTGGTAACCAGCATGAAGGGACGCTGAACCACGTAGCTTCCATCTTTAACCGTCTTTTCGGAAGGAACCACTCCACCTACGGTGACCGCCTTGACCGTAGCCTTGACGGAGGCCAGTGAAGCATATCCGATGGCATCCGTGTTCCGTCCAACGGTCGCGATCACGTCCCCGGTCGAGGTGAGCTCTTGTCGGTACTTGTTCTTGTCCTTGGTGTTCGTGATGCTTTCAAATCCATCACGGGTACCGCTACCGGCTTCACGTCCGATCAGTACGATGGGCGCGTCTTTGCCGCCAACCTCTTTCCAGTTGGTGATCTGGCCGGTATACATCTTCGCGATCTGGTCAAGCGAGAGATTGGATACCGGGTTGTCGTTGTTCACGATGATCGCGATGCCGTCATAGGCAAGAACGGTTTCCTTCAGACCCTGGGCCTTTTCCGCATCCTTGAGAGCGCGGCTGGAAAGTCCGATGTCACAGCGTCCTTCCGATACGGCGGTAATTCCACTGCCGGATCCGGTGGGGTTGTAGGTGAAGGTAACCCCGGGGTTGTCAGCCATGAACTGCTCGCCCAACGCTCCGATGACCTTTTCCATGGAGGTGGAGCCGTCGGTAGAGACCATGCCGCCACTCTCCTTTGTTCCTTGGGCGAACAATCCACCCATTACGAGAACCATGATCAACATCACGTACATGATTTTTTTCATTGTATTTTCTCCTGTTTTATTGATGTTATCTTTTTTCATGGCCTCATTGTAAAGTTCGAATGTTAAATGAAAAAGACAAGTCATGTTAAATCGAGGTAAACCGAAAGCGATCCCTCTCAGTTGAAAAGGAGGATGTATCTATCGATACGGAAAGTAGTTGCAAAGTATTTACTTTGAACCTGTCCGGACAAAGGAAAACCGGCTTTCTCTTCTGGTCGACACAGTCTCTCAGATATGGATTCATGTCGACACGAATGGTGATCTGTTTTTCAGCTTTGAACCATGGGGGTTCATTATTGAGTGTATAAAATCATGATCATCGTTCTTCTCATATAAAACCCATTCGGTTCATTGATGGAATATTCATGATATTCGTTCCATATATGAAACGAAAGCTCTTTTCATTTCAAAAGTGGAATGATAGAATGCTCTCATGAGCTCTATCTGGGAATATGAATCATTGCCACATCTTGTATATGACAGTCCATCCGTTTCCGAAGCTTTGGAACGTCTTTATAAAGAAAAGCAGATTACGGATATCGCATATTCCGTCATTGATGATCGGACAAAAAGACAGTTGATTGCTAAAAGCTTAACGGAGGACATCGTTTCCTCCCTTTCCATCGAAGGTGAAACGATCGATCTTGATTCGGTGTATTCATCGGTTTCGAAACGCCTTGATGTTGTCTTCATGGGAAAAACCAAGGACAGTGCCTATGCCCAAAGCATCGTATCCATGGTTGCGGATGCGTTGGAAAACCATGAACCGCTGACCCACCGGCGACTGTTCGATTGGCATAGGAATCTTTTTGAAAACAAGGCCGGAATAAAGCCGAAAACAATCGGAGCATACAGGAAAAAACCTGAATATATCATGCGAGTCTCAGGAAATACCCATGAGGTCATCTATGAGGCGGTACCTCCTGAACGTATTCAGGCGGAAATGGATCGCCTCCTTTCCTTCATCAATGACAGGACGGGATTGGATCCGTTTGTCAAAGCGGCGGCAGCTTCCCTCCGGTTCGTGATCATCCACCCGTTTGAGGATGGCAATGGCAGAATCTCAAGGGCGATTGCGGATTATCTCATAAGCTTGAAGGCCGGGGATGCTTTTCATGCGTTCAATATCTCCACGGGAATTCTCAAAGACAGGAACTCCTATTATGAGCAGATTCAGGCTGCTACGAAAGATAATCCCGGCATGGATGTCTCAAAGTGGGTCGCCTGGTTTCTCACCATGGTTTCAGAATGCATCGTCCAATCAAGAGAGACGTTGAAGAAAACCCTCTCGGTCACCGCCTTCATGAAATCCCTTGACCCGAACGAGTTCAACTCCAGGCAGATGAGCATGCTCTACAGACTGGCCGATGGCTCGTTTTTCGGAAAGCTCACCACGGACAAATGGATGAAGCTGACAAAGTGCTCAAAGACGGTCGCCTTCCGGGATATCCAAGATCTGGTTCAGAAGGGTTTTCTGATTCCTTCCGACGAGGCAGGAAGGAATCAGGGGTATTACTTCAATCCGACGGATAAAGAAAGCTATCTTTGACAGATAAAAACAATCTCCCAAAGAATTCGATTCCGAAAGTCCGGTTTTACCGGCCTACCCGCCCGGCAGTTCCGTGCCGCATCTCATGATCTCGATATAACCGGCATAGCTGAACAGGCGGTTGTGTTTCCGGGCGGTCAGTTCCTTGACGATGCCGAGCTGCTCCAGATGACCGTTGCAGGAGTGATTCCGGTGATCTTGTCGCGATCCCGATTCGTCAGGTTGAGAAGCTGTTGTGTTGTTTCCATTGATCAATCCCCGCGCTTTGAAGGTTCAATCCGGCTCCCAGAAGCAATCCTTCCAGTGCTCTTCATAGCGTTTCCCAAACTCTTTCATCTCCCAAACGTTGGCGGAAGGTTCGCGACATGCCCGGACGCAGGTGGAAACGACATCCCGGTAGAATTCCAGCGAGACAGCCCTGATGCCGCTATAATTAAAAAGCAACTCGGGAAGGCGCTCCGTGATTTTTTCTCCACGAGGTGCCATCACGATGCTCGGGGGTTCATCGTATGTATTGATCAATATGTACCGCCAGCTTGGATCGGCGGCTCCCCGGCGAGGGATGATCTCACAGGGAAATGCATCTCCACCCTTGGAAATGCCTTCATAGGCTTCCTTGATGGCCTGTGGTTTGCGGGCTATCAAGACATAGGGGCCGGATTCTGCATATCTGCCAAATATGTCATCGTATTCGATGCCAAGCAACGATTCCAGATCAGAACGTGCATGTTGGTCAAGATCAGCCTTTCCGGCGATGAACCACTGAAGTTCCTGCAGGGTGATTCCGACACTTCTGGCAATCTCCTTAGGAGGGTTAGGCCAGCAGTCCACAAGGTTCTTGGCGATTTCGGCTGCGTTGTCATAGTCGCCGTAGGCCAGAAAATCATCATCCCAGAGGATTTTATCCGGTGCCGTTTCACCTGTCATAAGCCAGGTGCAGCCGTCAGAGCCATCGAACTTGAAATAACGGGGTTGATCGGGCGGCAGAGAGGTCTCCCAAGAAGACAGCCATGGACCCGGTTCCCAAGTATGTCCACCTGTCGCCATCGGTATCGGCTTCTGCACCGGCAAGGTCATCCACTCATCGATTCTGTCTTCAACCTCTCGGCTATTCATACCTTTCAGGTTATTGTTGGCAAGAAATTCGTGGTCAGCTTGAGCGTATCGGCAAAGGGTCTGAATAGATCCGGTAAGAGACCGGTCATGGTGTTCGTGGTTCCTCATCAGCCACCGGCTGGATTTCTGAGCTGAGCCCAGCGAGGCCGGAAGGGATTTTTCCTTGGCGTCGGCCACCTCAACCTGAACTCCGATGTTTGCCATTTCCTCTACCAGCTCTGGGCTGGCCGCCGCGATGTGGCGGTTGATCTTTAGGATATCCGGTTGACCCCGCAAGCCCTCGGCGTTATGCCATGCTTCAAAAAGAACGTCCTTGAAAGGTCTGGGCTGGTCGACCGGGGTAAAGGTCATCCAGCGAAGGGGCAACCCGGCAACGGTCAATCCATAGAGTATGAGGGGGCTCAGCCCGTATTGCTCTGCAGTCTTGATCCTGATCGGATCGGACACCGTCACGATGCCATATTCTGGATGGTAGAAAAGGAACTTGGCGATTGCAACGTAAAAATGATGCACTCTCGGTGATGGCTGCACCTGCTGATTCATGTATCCTCCTTTGGAAATGCGGGCTTTCCCCGCAAACTATTGTAGGCTCTACGCTCCTATAGCAGGGTGCGAGACAGTTCTGACCGTTTATTTGAATTTCCGATATGAAGGACCTCCTGTCAAGTGCCGGGCTGCAACTTTCAATGTTCAGGTATCCCTACCCGATCAATCTCGGTGCCGGCGGGCCGTTCGAAGGACCGGTTGAACCGCGGTTTCCATGTCATCTTGGGTCTTCCCGTTTAAGCATGAGACCTCCCGGCGAGCAAGGGTAATGTATTCTGATAAGTAGTCATGATCGTTCAGGCCCCCTTTTCGGGAGCACTAAAAACCGAACGTTGCAGATCAAGACTTACGGTTGTCCAAGAGTGAAATAATACGATCCGCCATTTCTTGCGGATACAAAGAGGCCATGCCAGCATGCCCTCTGTTTTCCAGTTTAACAAACTCCGTATCAGGAAAAGCATTCTTCACATACTTTATATCCCATGCTCGATCTTTTTCCTCTTTATCTCCATACCAATACTCAAGCTTTCCATCATATGGGGGCAAGTTCTTGGGCATTGAATAATTGTTGCATGATTCAAAGGTTCGCCAAATCGTTTTGGTACTCATGAATCGGAGAACTTCCACGATATATGTTACATCCTTCTCACTGTACCCATCCGTTGAAAATGCCTTTTTCAGAAGTCCGAGACCGCCGATTTTGCCTAACAGGATCAAGAAGAAATCCCTCAATGCAATAAACCTTGTTACAATCCAGGGCAACTTGTATGGCGTAATGCCGCCATCGCAAACTGCATTGTTTACAGGTATTTTCTTATCGCTCAGCATTCTCAAAACAATGCTTCCACCCATCGAACAACCATAAAGAACGTCTATGGCGTCGATTCCATTTTTCAGTAGCAGCTCAGCTAGCTCATCCGCAATCCTCTCTACACTCGTAAAGTCCTCGTTCGGATTTTCTCTATCATATCCCGGCAAAGCCGGGACAATGACGTGATGATCATGTTTCAAAAGCGGGATGACATACTCGAAATAATCCCACATGACCGCTGCCGGATGTATGAGGACTATCGTTTTTTCATTATCTTTTCCATATTCATATATGTTCATTTTCTTGCTCGGTCAATCGCTCTTTCACTTCATAACTTACAACATATGCAAAATATGCATTATCTGATTGAAAAAGTTAAGAGGCAATTTCAAATGGTCTTTGAAGAAACGATACCTGCATAAATATGCAGATTTATCTTGCGGGCATCTATTCCTGATGTACTGGTCGGAATATTGACAGAAATAGAACCTTTTCTTCTTTGCCATATATGCTAAAAAAGGGCAGAAAACAAACATAAAAGGGATTTTCGTAAACGGCGTTTCGATTACTCAGACGCTTGTTGGATGTATGATACATTCTCAAAACGGAATAATCACGACCAAGAACCCGATAGTACCGATGTTTCTCGAGTCCTCCCTCCGAGTGCCTGCCACCTCCAAGGGGGTGTTGAAGTGCTTTTGAAAACTGTGAAACGAGCGTACAGCCTTTGGAATTCGGAGAAATACAGAGAAGCCCGTCATCTCAGAGAATCAACTCAGAGAGACGGGCTTATCATGGAGGTGGGGGGATTCGAACCCCCGTCCTAATGTGCCATCCAATGACACCTACAAGCTTAGTCGGTGGTTTGGTTCTCGAAGAGCAGGTACGGCCACCGACCTCCATCCGGCTCTTCCAGCCTACTTGATTGTCCCCTTCCCCCATAGGCGTTGAGTCGGGTTAGCCCTTGTTGTTACAGGTAACCGAGCCTTAAGAGCGGCAGGTTCCCGGCCCTGTTCGCTGTCGGACTGTTAGGCCGCGAGAGCGAATTCTGCTTCGGCGACGAAATCTTCGTCTTCACGTTTGGCAGTTAAATTGGTTGCTAGTTTAAGGAGTTGGCGCTCCGCTTGCAGCCATTGACCTGATCTACCACCAGTCGAAACCGGAACACCCCCGAGGTATTCTGGTGTTTTTAAGTATACTGAAGCGGATCATAAACGACAAGTGGTCGATCAGCGGGCTTTTAGATATGCAAGAAGCGCTTCGCTGAACTCCTTCAGATCATCGAAGCGGACGGTGGCGTTTCTGTCGTAGGGCGTGCTTTGGCGATTCACGATTACGAGCTCCCCTCCCCGACTGATCGTGGTGTAGACCAGCGACGCCACCGGCTGCACGATCAGAGAGGTTCCGAGCGCGATCGCAAGGTCGGCCTTGGAAAACGCGTTGTACGCCCGAGTCAGCAGGGAGTTGTCCAGATTCTCCCCATAGAAGATGATGTCCGGCTTGATGACCCCTCCGCACTTCGTGCATTTGGGGACGGATCCGCTTTTTACCGTGGCATAGATCTCATCAAACGGATAGGAGGCTCTGCAGGAGGTGCAATGGTGATGGGCCGCGCTGCCGTGGAGCTCGTACACCTTCCTGCTGCCCGCCCTGGTGTGAAGCATATCGATGTTCTGGGTGTACAGGCCGTCAAGTTTTCCCGCCTCTTCAAGCTTAGCCAGAGCGATGTGGACGATCGAGGGCTCGAAGTCGGCGAGATTGTACCACTCATCCTTCGCCCAGGAGTAGAAGATCTCCGGATCCCGTTCAAAGAGCGGAAGGGAGATGATCTCCTCGACGCTGAGGTGTTTGTATTGTTTTGAGTAGATACCGTCGCTTGAACGGAAATCCGGAATTCCGCTGAACGTCGACACCCCCGCCCCGGTCAGGACGACGGTAGATCTCGATCGTTCCAGCAGCGAGATGAACTCATTGAACTTCTTGTCAAACATGTACGACCTCTCCTTGCAGGGTATTGCCCTTCAAGCCGGTCAGCCGGACCGTTACGAATGACCCGATCGGCGCATCGGAGGTGAAGGCGACCATCTCGTTGTGTTCGCTCTTGCCGAGCATCCGGTGTTCATCATCGCGGCTTTGTTGGCTCACCAGCACCTCCAGTATAGCACCGATTCGCGCTCGTCGTACCGTTTGGAAGATCTCCAGCTGGAAATCGATCAATTCCGACAGTCTCCGGCTCTTCGTCTCCTCATCTATCTGCCCTTCCAGCTCGACCGCCTTCGTGCCCTCCCGGGGGTTGAAGTAGTACATGAACGCCTCGGGGCACTGGAGAAGCCGGAGAACCTCGAGGGTCTCCCGGTACTCCTCCTCGCTCTCCGTGGGAAAGCCCACCATCACATCCGTGGCGAAGGTGACCGAAGGGATCGCCGATCGAATCGTGGTTATTAAAGAAATAAACTGCTCCTTGGTGTATTTGCGATTCATCGCTTTCAGGATTCTTGTCGAACCGCTTTGCAAAGGGATATGCAGGTGCTTGGCCACCTTCTCTTCGCTTCTGATCACCTCGATCAGCTCTCCCGTGAAATCCTTCGGATGGGGGCTGTCGAAGCGGATCCAGCGGATATGCTTCGTATCCTCGGCACAGAGCCGCCGAAGCAGTTCGGGGAATGTGATGACCTTCCCGTCCTCTTCGTAGTGATAGCTGTTCACATTCTGGCCAAGCAGGGTCACTTCCTTTACTTCTTTAGAATCAAGGTAGTGGAGCTCCCTGATGATATCGTTGATGGGGCGCGAGATCTCCCGCCCCCGGACATAGGGAACGATGCAGTAGGAGCAGAAGTTGTTGCAGCCGTTCATGATCGGGATGTAGGAGGAGAACTCGCCCTCCCGGTAGTATGAATCACTGAAGGTGTAGGTCTCCTCTTCGTCGTAAGTACCGTTCGGAGAGGTCAGGATATCAACGATCCGCTGTTTGTCGTAGGTTCCGATGACGAAATCGACATATGGAGCATCGTTCTTCAAGTCATCCTTCAGGCGCTCGGCCATGCATCCGGTTACGACCAAGGTCAGCGGCTGTCTTTTCTTCAGCGCTCCGAAATACCCGAGCCTCCCCCAAATCCGGTTGTCGGCGGATCTGCGGACCGTGCACGTATTGAGAATCACGACGGCGGATTCTTCGGCGCTCTCTGCCGGAATGAGACCGGCACCCTTCAAATGGAGTTCCAACGCGTTGGACTCGGCGATGTTCATCTGGCACCCGTAGGTCTCAAGCCAGTATTTCCGCTTCATTGCGCCCCTTTTTTGCCGCTTGTAAGGTGTTGTTCATCAACATCGCCACGGTCATGACTCCAACCCCGCCGGGAACCGGAGTGATGGCGGTCGTTTTAGGAGCGACACGTTCATAGTCGACATCGCCAACCAGCCGATAGCCCCGTGACCGACCGGCATCCTCAACCCGATTGATTCCGACATCGATGATTACCGCCCCCTCTTTAACGTAGTCGGGGGTAATGAAGAGGGGTTTTCCGATCGCGACGATCAGGATGTCGGCAAGGCTCGTGATGTCACGAAGGTTTTGCGTTTTCGAGTGACAGATGGTAACCGTGGCATCCCATCCCTTTTGGAACAACAATGCGGCGATGGGCTTTCCTACAATATGTGAGCGACCGACCACCACGACGTGTTTTCCTGACGTTTCGATCTCATAGTACTCAAGCATCTTCAAAATGCCCAACGGAGTGCAGGGAATCAGGGACGGATTCCCCAACAGCAGATTGCCGACGTTGATCGGATGAAACCCGTCGACATCTTTTTGAGGAGAGATCGTATCCAAAATCTTTGTGGTGTCAAGGTGATCCGGTAGCGGCAGCTGGACCAGAATTCCGTCGACCAGAGGATCGTCATTCAACTTGGAAAGCAGGGAAAGCAGCGTCGCTTCACTGACGGATTCATCGAAGCGGTAGGTGGCATGATCGAAGCCGAGGCGATCGCACGCTTTCTCTTTCATCTCGACATAGGAGGAACTGGCAGGATCCGACCCGACGAGAACCACCGCCAGATGCGGGACATGGTTCGTGCTTTTGATGAACCGGGCACTTTCCTCTTCCAGTTGAAGATAGACCGCTTCGGCGACAGGCTTTCCCCACAGTGTTTTCATCAGTACATCCTCACCCCTGTACCCTACCCTAAAGCGCCATGGTTTTGCAAACCCCCGAGCAATCCTCTATGCGCTTTGGGGAGCATTCGGTATACTGGGACGTAACGTCAGACCCCGTTTGGGTGTTCAAGAGTCGAGGTATCTATGAAACGACGATTAAGCATTATGCTCCTTCTCATCCTTGTCCTAAGTGTCGGGTTGAGTGCCGAGCCGTTCTATGACAAAGGAAGCCAGACCTTTTCCTTTACCCTCGGTACAACCGTTCCGACGTTTGTCCATTTTTTCAGCACCAATGAAACCCGAGTAGGTCTCGGTGTCGACAATACCGGAATGAAGATCGGCGGGTATGGCGCGATCAGCTACCAGGCGTTCACATCGCCGTACAGCGCGATCGGCGGCGAAATCGGATACAACTTCAACTACGTGGTGGATGGCAATCTCTACACCGCCGTGCCGTTCTTCTTCAAGTACAGCTACCTTCCCGTTCAGGGAACGATCGATCTTCCCATCAGTGTCGGTCTTGGCTTCGTGTACAACTCCGGCGGGGCCAACACCTCGATCATGACCCTGTATTCAAACATCGAACTGGGATTGACCTACTTCCCCGGCGAACACTGGGGATTCGGCGTCCGGACAGGATTGTGGCTCATTCCCGAACTCAACTATCGAAAGGAGCTCTTCGGTGACAACGCCCTCGCCGGCTTCGTTCCCATCACCCTCTCGGTAAGCTATAGACAGTAGGAGGAAACAATGAAAAAAATTCTTATCATCATGACGACAATAACCCTCCTCTTCACCGCCTGCAACGCCGATGCGACGAGCGGGCTCTTCAGGACGGCAGCGGAAGCCCGGGAAGCGCTGACGATCAAGTACATGCAGGTCGTCGGAAGAAAAGGTGCGAACGATACGCTGTACTTCCTCACCAGGGAAGGGCTTTTTGTCAAAGATACAAATGCAAAAGCAGCTGAATTGATCGTTACAAGCAAAGAAGACAACCGGGTTCAAAGCGCCGCCTACCTGAATGATAAAATCAAGCTTCTCTATAAAACGGATAAAAATGATGGGTCGTTGTTCGAGTATGATCCGGTAACCAAGGCATCCACTCCGCTTCCGATTCCCGCCGCTCCGGTCACCGACTTCAGACTCATGCCCAACGGGAAGATCGTGCTGAAGGGGGCGGCGAATTCAGGTGAATTCTGGATCGTAGCAAATGACAAATTAGGTAGCTATAACGCTGACGGTATAAAGGTTACAGCAGGCGAGGGTTTTGATTTCTATGGTCTCTTCACTCCTTCAAACTACGAAAAGTCGGATGCGAACAAAGGGTTTCTGTTCTCGTTCGTGAAATCCGGTTCGCCCAATGAATACAAGAACTACTACTATGATGGAGCGGGTGTGAATGAAATGAACAACACCCTTGGTTCCATCTCCAATTTCTCCGTCATCGGAACAGATCTGTATATCCTGACCGTTGAAGGGGCTTTGTATCATTTGAAGACGGGCGCCTTGAATGTTGCTGCCAAGCTTAAAGACAATACTGTCGGGTATGAGCGCAATGCCTTCTTCTACCCCATTGATGACGGAGCGAATCTCCACTTCATCACCAACCCCTCCTCTTCCGATTCGATGAGCGTCTTCAGTGTGGTCAAGGGGGATCCGAAAGCGGATACGACCACGGTGAGCACGATCAAGAACGGGTATGCCGCTGTCTTGAAGGATACGTTCATCGTGAGCTCCCTGCAGTTGGATGGTGAGACGTTCCTGGTCGCCACGCAGAAGCACGGGATGTATTCTGTTCAGGTTGACAAGGCCAACGTGAACAAGAATGACGGCACGAATGTTCAAGCGATCAGCAAGGCGGAAGAATACGAGTTCTGATGATTCATTGGTTTTCTAAAGGATAGCCCCCTTCTTTTGTGTGGAAGGGGGTTTCGTTTTCATCAGTCGTTTCGCACTTCGTGGAGAATGTTTCTTACCTCGGGATCCTGGAACTGCTCATCAATCTCCTTGGCGGAGAGACCGAGGAACTCGTGGCAGTTGTAGTGGATCCAGACTTCCTCTTCTTCGCTGTGGAGAACGTGCTTGCGGACGTAGTAGTCCGGCTGGATGGGAAGGGGTTCCCCTTTTTTGTAGAGCGGAACCTTGTAGTCGTAGACCACGATTTTCAGGTCGTTGCGGGGGATCCCTTTCTGCATGATGATTTCCCCGAGGGCGTTGACGGTCTTCCCGGTATCGAAGATGTCATCGACGAGGAGGATCTTGTCTCCGCTGCGAAGGAATTCGGGTGAATACGTCCACCCGTCAACCATGACCCGGGTCTGATTCCTCAGGTATCCGTAGGATCGGGCGACGACGGCGGCATAGAAGACCGGTCGCTCTTTTCGGTTGAGCTTCACCATCTTGTAGTATTCGCTGAAGACGTTCGCCATGTACGCCCCACCGCGCAACGATGCATAGATGATGTCGGGAATAAAGCCATCATTCTTGTACATGTGATGCGCAAGCTTTAGCGTATTGTCTCGAATCGTGTCGCAGTTGATGAATTCCTTGTTCATGTGAACCTACCCCCTGGTCAGAATGACTAAGCCGTCCCTTGTAATCGCTACAGTATCCTCAAAATGGGCGGAAGGCAACCCGTCTTGGGTGACCACCGTCCAGTTGTCCTCCAGGATCGAGACTTTATGGGTTCCGAGATTGATCATCGGTTCGATCGCCAACACCATCCCCTCCCTGATCCGGGGATTCGGGAGGAAGGGGGCGCTGTAGTTGGGAATCTCCGGTGCTTCATGAACCGCAAGACCGACTCCGTGGCCGGTGAAGTCGCGGACCACTCCATAGCCATGTTGAGAACAGTGCCGGGAGACCTCTTTACCGATATCCTGGATTCGAGCCCCATTTTTTCCGGCGGCCTCTATTCCCAGGTCGAGCGATTTCCGGGTCACTTCGCACAGCTTCCGGTACTCTTCCTTCGTCTCGCCGACGATGAATGTCCGGGCCATATCGCTGAAATATCCGTTGAGATTGATCCCGAGGTCGACAGAAACCAGATCTCCTTCCCTGATGATCTTTTTCGTGGAGGGTATTCCATGAATCACTTCTTCGTTTACCGAGACGCAAGCGCTTGCGGGAAATCCGCCGTAGTTCAGAAAGGAAGGAATTCCCTTATGCCGAATAATAAAATCGTGGCAGTATTGGTCGATGTCTTTCGTGCTCATTCCCGCTTCGATGAACGTTTCCAACTCTTCCATGAGGCGGGCGGTCAAGGTACACGCTTCGCCGATTCGTTTGATCTGTTCTTCACTCTTCAGTTGAATCATAGTTCATTCCTTCCCGCTTTTCGAACACCTGTTTGTTCATCGCATCCAGAATTCCGTTGATGAACTTGTAGTTTACTTCGCTGGAGAAATCCTGACTGAGCTTCACCGCCTCATCGATGATCACATGGGGGTGGACATTTGCATACAGAAGGGAAAATACGCTGATTCGAAGGATGTTGCGATCGACATAATCAATTCGATCAAGAGGACGGTTCAAACTGAATCGACTGATCAGATGATCGATCTCTTCAAGATGTTCAAGGGTCCCGCGAATCAGATACATCGCATAGATTCGGACATCTTCTTCAAAGCTTTCATATTCATCGTCCGTCACCGCACTGAAGGTGGTCGGGATGTTGGATACATTGAGGTCATCATTGAAATCCATCGCATAGAGCGTCTGGATCGCCAACTCACGGGCTTTATGTCTGCTTCTCATGCTTCTACTTGTACAGAATCCGAACCGTTGCGCTTTTCCTCAAATCTTCGACCAGCGAGTTGACCGCTTTTACATACAACTCCTGCTGTTTGGCGACTTTCAGTTCATTGGTGATGTAGGTTCGAATCGTAATCGGGTTGTTGGGGCTGATCACATCATCGAGGGCGAGGATTTTCGGTTCGCTGTATACCAGTACTTTGAGAATATGATAGCCGGTATTCGATTCGACCAAACCACCGGTCTCTCCGACATCCAGGCTGAACGCCGCCTCGAAGAACGAGTCCCCAAGACCGAGCCGGGCTTCCTCATTATCCATCGTGAGCCACCCGATGTCTCCCCCTTTGCTTTTTGACGGAGCGTCCTGAGAGTATTCGACTACCGCTTTTTCAAAGGACAGGGTTCCGTTTTTAATCTTATTCGCCACATCGGCAAGCAGGGTCTTGTTGGCGGTGTTTACGCTGCTGTCAGAGGAATACGGAATGAAGATATGGGAAAGCTTCACCGTCTCGGGGGAAACGAACTGTGTTCTATTCTTTCGGTAAAACGAGGTGACCTCGCTTTCGGCAACGATCGGCTCTTCCTTCAACACATCGGATTTCTTCAATTGCACGTAGGAATCGACGAGCAGCTGTTCGCTGATCAGTTGCTTATATGCAGCAACCGATCCGAAGTTGTTGACGATGATTTGATCGAATTCTTCATTGGTCAACGTCGTTCCGTAGCTCTGCTCGATCGCCGTTTTTTGATTTTTATAGGCGGTTTCCACCATCGTGGAGGAGATCACCACTCCGTCGCGCTCGGCGCCTTGGCGAAAGAGTTCGTTGTTGATCAAAAGATTAAGGACCTGAAGGGGATCGACGGAAGAGGGATCAGAAGTTGCAGCCTGATACTTGGCGACTTCAGCATCCAGATCATTCATGGAAATTTGAACGGTTTTAGTTAAGCGGACCGTAGCAGCAGGGCTGCTGATCGTGGCGGCGAAGACCAGGGACATGGTCATAAGGATCAGAATCGTTAAAGATGCAAACCGTTTCATCGTGTGAACTCCTCTCTATGATAATCAAATCTACCGGTGGAAAGTAACCGTTAAATCTGAATACGCTTGCCGATCGCTTTGGCAAAATCGGGCTTCTTGATCACTTCACTTTTTTTGAGGAACATCCCCTCTTTCTCCATTGCCTTCATCAGCGTCTGGAGCGTCTTCATCGTTCGAACTCCCCCGCCGGTGATAAACGCCATGCAGCGCTTGCCGCTGAGGGTTCCCGCCCCTTTGAGAAAGGTGGGAACGACTTCGGGGATCTTTCCCCCGAAGAACGTGGTATTGTTCGTTCCGATCACCAGGTAGTCATAGAAGGAAACGATCTTGCCGACCTCCAGATTCATATCGATGAGATCGACTCGATGCCCCTGGCTTTGAATTCCTTCACTCAAGCCCTGAGCGATCGCCTTCATCTTCCCATCGTTCTTTTGACTTGAACCGTAGAGAATACCAACATTCATACCAGCCCCCTTGGAAACAGAAGCCGACCGCATCGAGTGCGGCCGGAGAGATCAAGAGCAACACTCCTCAATGAGTGCAACCTCTTAATTGCCTGCATCCCACCATTCAGTGGTCTGTTGGACTTGCTCGGTGGTGACCGAATCAAGGAGTCGATCTTGGCTTGGCGTCTTGTTGATGAACGCAACAAGAAGGGCAAGCACCAGGAAGAGCGCAGCCAATATACCGGTGGCTTTCGTCACTACGCTGCTTGTTTGTGAACCGAAAGCGGTTTGGCTTCCTCCACCGAAAATACCACCGAGACCCTCGCTCTGCTCATCTTGGATTGCAACCAAGAAGATCAATAAAAGACTCACGATGATAAAGAGAATTAATATGATTACACTTAAAACACCCATTGGAATTCGTATCTCCTTACTTATCGAAGTTCACGATTGGCAGAAATTGCTCCACGGAAAGGGAGGCACCGCCGACCAGTGCGCCATCGATGTGTGGCATGGCCATGAGGGCTTTCGCATTCGAAGCCTTCACTGAACCACCATACTGTATTACAGTTGCTTCTGCAACACCCTTGGAGAAGAGTTTTTCAACGACGGAGCGGACGAATGCATGGGCATTATTCGCATCATCCGGGGTTGCGGTCTTCCCGGTTCCAATCGCCCAGACCGGCTCATAGGCGATCGTGACCTTCCCCATCTGATCGGCCTTCACTCCGCCAAGCCCGACTCGGACCTGGCGCTCAAGAACCTCTTCCAAGCGCCCGCTTTCCCGCTCTTCAAGCGTCTCTCCGATGCAGAACACGACATTCATATCATGCTTAAGCGCAAGCAGCAATTTTTCGTTGATCACTTCGTCGCATTCGCCATAGATGCTTCGGCGTTCGCTGTGCCCGAGAATCACGTCGTTGACACCGAGATCCTTCAGCATCAAGGGGCTGACTTCACCGGTGTATGCGCCGCTTTCATGGTTGGCCATGTTTTGGGCGGCAACGATCAGGCTTGACCCTTTGGCGGCTTCAAGCACCGCGGGGATTGTTACAAAAGGAGGAGCGACCATCACTTTTGAATTGGTGTTTTTAATCGCTTTGACAAGCTCCTTCGCGAAGGCGGCGCCTTCGCTCGGGGTCATGTTCATCTTCCAATTTCCGGCGATATATGCTTGTTTCATGGTTATTTCTCCAACGCTTTGATACCGGGCAGGGTTTTACCCTCGAGGAACTCCAGGGAAGCTCCACCACCGGTTGAAACGTGACTGATCTTATCGGCCAAGTCGAATTTGTTGATCGCCGCGACGCTGTCGCCGCCACCGACGACAGTGATCGCTTTACTTTCCGCCAACGCTTTGGCGACGGCAAGCGTACCCTTGGCAAACGTATCAAATTCAAAGACGCCCATCGGCCCGTTCCACACGATGCTCTTTGCCCCTTGCAGGGCACCGGTGATCAACTTCACCGTTTTGGGACCGATGTCCATTCCGATCAGGTTTTCCGGGATGTCGACGCCGTCGACGACGATTGCCGGAGTCTTCTCATCAAATTCACTTCCACAGAGGTGGTCGACCGGAAGGATGACTCGGACGTTTTGCTTTTCAGCCTGCTTCAGGAACGAAGCGGCGGTTTCCTTGTACTCCTCTTCAACGAGGCTCTTGCCGATCGCATGGCCTTGGACGGTCAGGAAGGTGTACGCCATTCCTCCGCCGATCACAATCGCATCGCATGTCTTCAAAAGGGATTCAAGAACCGAGATTTTACTGGAAACCTTCGAACCGCCGATGATCGCGACAAACGGCTTTTCCGGGTTCGAAAGCAACGGAGCCATGAACTTGACCTCCTTTTCGATCAGGAGACCGGCATAGGAAGGAAGGAAGTGGGCAACCCCCTCGGTGGACGCGTGGGCCCGGTGGGCGGTGCCGAATGCATCGTTGACGTAGAGATCCCCGTATGAAGCGAGGGTTTTCGCAAACTCGGGATCATTGGCTTCCTCTTCGGCATAGAAGCGAACGTTCTCAAGCAGAAGGACATCCCCCTTCTTCAACGCCTTGACCGCCGCCTCGACTTCCGGACCGATTACATCCGTTGCAAGAGTAACCTTTTTACCCAAGAGCTCCTCAAAGCGCTTGGCGATCGGGGCCATGGAGAATTCGGGATTTTTCTTCCCCTTCGGTCGACCGAAGTGGCTCATCACAATCAGGGAAGCGCCCTTGTCCAACAGGGCGTTGATCGTCGGCAGAGCCGCCCGGATTCGGGTGTCATCGGTAACGATTCCGTCCTTCACGGGAACGTTGAAGTCGACTCTGATCAGGACTTTTTTGTTTGTGCAATCGCACATGGTAATTGTTTGTAAGGTCATTGTCATCCTCTTTTCGGTAATTCAGGCCTGCCGAACGGACAGGCCTGAAGAATGGTATTGTTCAGCTTATTTCACCAGCTTCTTTACAAGATCGACAACACGGTGGGAGTAGCCCATCTCATTGTCATACCAGGAAAGAACCTTGACGAGCTTGTCACCCATCTTCATCGTGAGTTGGGCGTCAAAAATCGAAGAGTGGTGGTTTCCAACGATGTCGCGGCTGACGATCGGGTCTTCGGTGTATTCCAAGACGCCCTTCATCGAACCTTCGGAAGCGGCCTTCATCGCAGCGTTGATCTCTTCAACACTCGCATCCTTTTCAAGCTCGACGACCAGATCGACGACGGAACCGGTCGGAACAGGAACGCGCATCGCCATCCCGTTGAGCTTGCCCTTCAGGGAAGGAATGACCTCGCTGACTGCACGGGCGGCTCCGGTGGTGGTGGGAATGATCGAAACGGCGCCGGCACGGGCTCTTCGAAGATCCTTGTGCGGCTGATCAAGCATCACTTGGTCATTGGTGTAGGCGTGAACGGTGGTCATCAAGCCTTTTACGATTCCAAAATTGTCGTTGAGCACCTTGGCGATCGGAGCAAGACAGTTCGTGGTGCAGGAAGCATTGCTGAACGCTTCATGGGAAAGATCGAGCTGATCATCGTTGACACCGAGGACGATCGTCTGATCGATCTTGTCTTTTGCAGGTACGGTAAGAACGACTTTCTTGGCACCGGCTTTTATGTGGTCCTTGTATCCGCCTTTCGGGCTTTCGGCTACGGTGAACACACCGGTGGACTCGATCACGACATCGACACCAAGATCTTTCCACGGCAGGTTTGCCGGATTGCGTTCGGCGAAGACGGGAATCTTCTTTCCATCAACAACGATTGCATCACCGTCGACGGCGACACTCTTGTCATACACGCCATAGTTGGAGTCATATTTCAGCAAGTGGGCGAGCGTCTTTGGATCAGTGAGGTCGTTAATTCCGACAATCTCAATATCTTTGTCTACAAATGCAATCTTGAAGACGTTGCGTCCGATTCTTCCGAATCCGTTAATCGCAATTTTCATCGTTGGTTCCTCCAGGAAATCTTATTAACTATTCGATATTAATATACCGTTTTGTCGCATACGTGGCAACGTCCCTACGAACGTTTGAGTACCAATTTCACCTCGTTGATCTTATGTCCATCGATATCTTCAATGATGAAAAGCGCATCATTCTCTTCAATCTCTTCCCCCTTTTTGGGAATTCGACCAAAGAGTTCAAACACATATCCACCAATCGTTTCAAACTCTTCTTCACTGAGATCCAGTGAGCACACTTCATTTACTTCATCAATCGAAGTTCGGGCATCGATGAGGTAGGTATGCTCGTCGATCCGACGAATTTCTTCGTCTTCGTCTTCATCAAACTCATCCTGAATTTCACCGACGATCACTTCAAGGATGTCTTCCATGCAGATGATTCCACTGACCCCTCCGTACTCGTCGATTGCGATCGCGATATGGACTTTCCGTTTTTTGAACTCCCTCAATAAATCATCCAGATGTTTCGAATCCGGGATGAAATAGGGCTTTCTCATCAATTGTTTTACATCAAAGGGGTTGGGGATCTCCCGACGGAGCATGTCCTTGGCATAGAGTACACCGACGATATTGTCGATCGTCTGTTCATACACCGGATATCGTGAATACCCCTGCTCCTCGATGATCGAATAGAGATCTTCAAGGGAAGTCGTACTATCAATGAATTGCACATCGACGCGCGGGACCATCACTTCTTTGACAGTCAGTTCCTTCAGCTCGACAATGCCTTCAATCATCTCCTTGCGCTCTTCCAGCTCTTGGTAGGGCAAAGGTTCATTCGCAGCTTTTCGCCGAAAGAGCGATGTTAGGGACCGTTTCAATATTCACTCCTCAAAGATGACCGAGTATCTTTTCTTGCAAGAGGAGCATTTCTTCACGCTCCTCATTGGTTGCATGATCGCGCCCCAAAAGGTGCAGAACCCCATGGATGAGCAAGCGCTGCAATTCAATGGAAGGTTCTACATCGAATAGTAATGCATTTCTTTCCATGGTATCAAGACTTATAACAATATCGCCCAAGATCCGTACAGGACCGAAGGACTCCCCTCCCTCTTCCTGAGCGAAGGAAAGCACATCCGTCGGCTCATCAAGGTTCCGATACCGGTTGTTCAACTGTTGCATCGCCTCATCGGTGACAAAGCTCACGCTTACTTCACACGGTCCGACCCTGAGGTAGTTCAACGTGAAAATGAGCGTCGCTTCAACGCTCTCGGTATCTACGACCATCCCGTCGTCAACGGCGATATCGATCGTGTAGGGTTCCATCACTCCTCCTCCTGAGGATACTCGATCCGATGATGATCGCGACCGATTATCTGCTGAAGGAACACTTCCTCGATCCGATCCAGATCGGTCAACGAAAGGCCGGAATCCTTCAGTTGTCCCCGATCGACCTTGCCCATGATCAGCTTCCGAATCTGTTTCTGATACTTTGAATGGGTTGGCTTCTTCATCGTCCGCGTAGCCGCTTCCACCACGTCGGCAAGCATCACCACCGCCGCTTCCTTGGTCTGAGGAATCTCATTGTTGTAGGAGTAGTCCTCAATGTTCACCTCTCCTGAGCGCTCCTGAGCCTCTTTGATCGCTTCGGAGTAGAAAAATTGAATGACATCATTGCCGTGGTGCTGGCCGATGATATCCAACACCTCTTGAGGAAGACCGGCCTCACGCCCCTTCTCCACCCCGAGCTTCACGTGGCTTTTGATGATCGCCACCGAAAGGCTCGGCTTGATATCGTCATGTTTATTTTCTTCCGTCTGATTCTCGATGTAGTACTCGGGATGATCGCTTTTTCCGATATCGTGGAACATCGCTCCCACTCGCGCCAACAAGGGGTTCGCTCCGACCGTTTTTGCCGCCACATAGGCAAGCTCGGCAACGTGGCGACTGTGGGTGAAGGAACCTTGAGCGACTTGAGCCATCCGGTCGAGAAGGGGGTTGTCTTCCCGGGAGATTTCCATCAATCGATAGGAAGTGGGAATATTCAGCAATCGTTCAAAGATGGGAACAGATACTTCGATCAGAATCATCGAAACGGTAACGTTGATGATCATCCCGAAGACCAGAGGCAGGTAGAGATGGGAATCAAGGCCGACGAGCATGTTGGCTACCAGAGCGGCGAAGCTCGTGGTAATCGCTCCATACGCCCAATTGGAAAGGGTGTCAAGGCGCCGCTGAGCGGATTGAAACGTCCAAAGAACCAGAGAACCGGTGGCGATACTGAAGAAGAACGTCATCATCGATGAAGTCGGCAGCAGCGCCACATAGCTGCTGATCATCAGGGAGGTGATGAATGCCAGCCGTTTTTTATCGGTAATCTGCAGAATGAACATCGGAGCCAGCAAAACGGGAAGATGGGAGTCCAAGATCGTTCCCGGCAGCAACCATCCGATGAGACCGATGAGCAGAACGGAGATAAGGAGTACGCTCAGTGCCAGTATGAGATAGAGATTGCTTCGAAAGTGGCCCTGGGCGAAGAGGATGAACGCCCGACATCCGACAAGCGTCACCATGATCGTGAAGATCGCTCGGGCAAGCAGCTGAGTCGGAGTATAGAGGAAGGAGTACTCGTTCATCGTTTCAAGCATTCTCACTTGGTTCGCGGTAAGGGGGGTATCCTTGCTCACCAGCTTCGTGTTTTTCGGAATGGCGATCTGAACCAATTCAACCTTGGCGCGGGCTTGAGCGCGCAGACTCAATGTCTTCGCCTCGTCATAGATGAGATTGTTTTCCAACAGCAATACCAGCGTATCGATGATCAGCTGTGGCTGGAAAGAGCTCTGTTGGCGAATATATCCCCTGAGGTATGCAAAGAGCAGATCATCAAGATTTTCTTTGGTGAGGACTTCATCCAAGGAGTCGCTTTCATCCCCATGCGATTGCACACCCATTTCGAGGTGGAACGAATCATATCCATCACTTGTGATTCGTTCATAGCTGTCATGATCCATCAAGCCGCGGGAGAGGACCATGCTTGCCGTCTCGTTGAGGGTGGCGACGTAATAGGCAAGCTCCGCTTCCTTCAACAGGAAAAGGCGCTGCAGGAGGTTTCTTCGGTCAACCAGGTTTTCGCTGCCCAGGAATGTATACAGATTGCTTTCCCGCTGATCCGTTTCACTTAACAGAAGTTTTGAGAAAATATCCAAGCGGGTATAGGAAAGCGAAGTTTGTCGGAGGTTCAGCGAAGCGATCGGAAGAATCGCCCGCTCGGCGGCAAGTCGTCGTTCTTCGGTTTTTTCCGCATCGACGTGGATGAAATCCCGCGGAGCGAAGATGTCTTCTTCCGCCAATTGCCCCACCTGGTAGGTGAATTGCTTCGAAGCGGAAGAGATATGAGGAAGCAGCGGGATGAAGAACGCGCACCCGGTAACCAGGATCATCAACATCATGATGATCAATGGTTGATACCGGCTGCCGGCTGAACGCTGACGACTCAATTTTCGCATTTACGCATCTCCCCTCTGATATGCATCGATGATCGCCTGAACGATCTTTGAGCGGACTACATCGCCGGAAGTGAAGTGAACAAACGCCAGCTCGTCGATTCCCTGAAGAATCTTCTCCGCATGGACCAGTCCGCTCATCTTTGACTTGGGCAGATCGATCTGACTGATATCACCGGTGACGATCGCCTTCGAGTCCTCCCCCAACCGGGTGAGGAACATATGCATCTGTTCAACGGTGGTGTTCTGCGCTTCATCAAGAATGACGGTGGCACCCTGAAGGGAACGGCCGCGCATGTACGCAAGAGGAGCGATCTCGATATTTCCTCCATCCTCCAGCTTCCGAATGTTTGCCGGAGAGATGAGCAGCTCCATCGCATCATACAAAGGCCGCAGGTAGGGATTGATTTTCTGGGCCAAATCGCCGGGAAGAAACCCCAGACTCTCCCCCGCCTCGACGATCGGCCGGGTGAGGATGATCTTGCGCTTCCGGCCGCTGAAAAGCTGGCTGAGGGCGTAGGCGACCGCAAGGAAGGTCTTCCCCGTCCCTGCCGGCCCGATAGCGAAGACGATCTTGTTCTCCTCCATCAGCTCGACATAACGCTCCTGGTTTGCTCCTTTGGCGTAGGCGCGGCGATTGTGAATCTTGATTGTTTTTCGGGTCTCCCGATCCCCGTTGACCACATCCCTGTCCTGGCTCACATCATTCTTGATTGATTGGAACTCCATGAAGATATCCGTTTCATTCAGGAAGAGCTGATGTTCGGCGAGTCGGCTGAGCCGGCCGAAGAGCAGGAGGAAGCGGTTTTGAATGAGCGGATCGTCACTGAGACAGATGACATCGTTCGAGCGGACGAACAACTCGCACCCCAATAACGTTTCCATGTATGGGATATTTCGATCGTTGATGCCGAGGACTCGGCGAACTAATTCTTCACTGTCAAAGGTGATTCGTTTTTCCATACCCATCCTATCGCATTACAGGGAACGATCCCAAACACCACCGGTTCGCGACCATTTCTCTTCAATATCAAGATCGGGAATCGTATTCCATGCCAGGTAGATGCTGAAGGTCGGCACCCACCGATATTGATTGTTCGATAGTACAACACTTCCACTGTATTTACAATTCAGTCTCCAATCCTCCAGATAGTGGATCAGCTGGATATCCACCGAGGAGAGGTTGAATTGGGTATGATGGATTCCCCCTCCGAAGAGATCGAAACTGCGCAGAAGATCCTTCCAAAGAAGAAGCCAGGCAAAGGAGCCGGCATCGTCCTGATAGTGATGGAAGCCGGTGTTGGAGGAGGCAAGAGCGATCGACAGATCGAGGAATTCGGCGATTTGGAAGCGACTCTTCAAGGAGAACGTGAAGACCGAGGAGAAGGGATCATCAACATCGTAATCAAATGCTGCGTTCACTCCAAGGGTCAGAGCGATCCGTTTCTTATAGAAGCGCCACTGCCTTTCAGCGAGACTCACCATAGCGGTGAGCCGCTCGCTCTGTATGTTGCCAAGGGTTCCACCCGCATGGTAGTTCAATGTGAGAAAGGAGGTTTTCAGCCCCAGCACCCCACGGGAAAGAACGTGTTCGACTCCGTTTTTCATTGGGAAGTACTCAAGTCGTTCACTGAGGACCAGTTCCTTGTCAAAGAGCGAAAGGGTGAGCTGATGATCCAGACGGGAGGGTTCCAACGGTTTGAGGTAGTTATAGGAGAAGGTGGTGCTGGTCACGAGGAGGGAATCGCTATATCCGACTCCAAGGCTGAAGAGCTCCTTCTCCAGAAATCCGGTTCCGCTTGCATCTTTGAATCGCAGCGATGTCGTCAAAGATGCTCCTTGATAGCGCACAATCACTTTGGGAGCAAGGGTCCGGGTGAGCGGCCACAGAACTGCGGTGATCGAAGGATTGATCGTACCCGCCCATAAGCGATAGGTCCGATCGAACCGCAGTTGATGAGTGCTCACCGATTTCTCATCAAACCTGAAGCGATCGATGACCACGTTCTTCGGTTTGTCGCCGCTTTGAGTCTCTTCCTGGCGATACAGCCGTTGGCGAAGAGTATAGGATACACCGATGAACGGCAGGTGAAGCGTTGTGTTTGCATGCAGTTGGAAGACTTGGGTGTGGTTTGTGGTTTTTTGCGGGTCATCGCTGACTGAGAGCTGTGGCAGCAGCTCAAAGGAGGAGGTGAAGAAGCGGCTGTCGGGAACCGCTGAAAGAATCATGGTTCCTCTCGTCATCGAATACACGTTAGGGTCATCCCCCGCCGTCTTGTTGTACGTTCGAGCGAACTCCTCGCTGATCGTATAGGAGAGCTTCAATGAGCGCTCGGCTTGACGTGAAAAGAGCGAGGCGGGTTGCTGCCGTTGGGGGCGATAGAGATTCGGCAGCAAAGGATTGACATCCGGAGTATTTGAAACCGGAGGGCTTTTTACCGTGGTCTGCCCGGCAAGGTTCAAAAGTGTTCCGCTTGCTCGGATGATGAACCGCGGCAGGATCACTTCAGTGAGATGATATGCATGGATTCCATCTTTTTTTTGCCAACGATATGTTCCCTGAAGAGCGATATTGTCGATCGTGAGCGAAGAAAGATACTCTTTGAAGATCGTTGTGGGGATCGTGAGGTTTCCGGTCAAACCCATCGTGTAGGAGGAGCGCTCCGAACCGAGGGGGGGAAATTCCTGTACCGAACCGAAGAGCGCATCCAACCGAAGATTGTGCAAGCGGCTTGAATAGAGCCGCTCGACGCTCGGATCGCTGTAGTATGGCAGGGTTGCCGTAAGAGAGGAGGACCCCACCCTGTAGAAGAGCGTGTTCATGCTCCACATGCGCACTTTGTTGACATCCGACCAGGCAACGCGTTGATCGATCCCGGATGGATCAAGGGCGACGGTGGAAAGCGAATTGATCGTGAGAGTGTTCTTCAGCAGCTTGATCCGGGAATCATATCCGAGGCTCACCCCGGTATCTTCGTATGCATCACCGAAAATCGCCAGATATGAGGAGGATTTCCTTGCCCATTGCTCGAATGAAGATGGAGCTTTCTCCAGTGTGTATATCGGCCATGCACGGATGGCTCCTGTTTCCTCTTTCGCTGACAACAGGGTTGCCAACGACCGTTGTTCATCCTTTCGGAAATGGGGATATCTTCCGAAGATTTCCCATGTGGTATTTACGAACATCCCTCGATTGCTGATGAACCCTATCGCCGGATTGGCGATCATCCGTGAACCGGGAATGAAGAGAAATGGTGTCCAAAAAAGCGGAACCCGGCCGATTGAAAGGGTCGCCCCATGGGCGATAATATCCCCGTCGTTCAGTACGCTGATCCGCTTTGCCCGAATCGATGAAAGCGGATCGATCGCTCGGGTGCCGATCCGGGCATCGGTGTAGGTGATCATCGAACTCGCGCTTTGAATCGTGATCCTCGTTCCAAGGGTGTGGAGGGTGACAGGCTGATCACCGAGCTCTTCGCTGATTGTAACCAGATCGGCGCAGGAGGCGAAGATATCTCCCCGTTCGTACATCAGGGTGATGATCTCTCCACTGATTTCCTTCGCGCCCTCGGTACGGACCGAACCCATCGCTGTCAGACTTTTATCGGATACATCAACAAGGAGTCGGTCGCTGTAGAGACGGATTTTCTCCTCGCTGCCCTCTTCTTCGATCATCAGATGAACGTTTCCTTTGAGGAGATATCGTCCCCCTTCCAAACTCTCAAATCCGTCGGCGTTGATGATGTTGAGGATGTATTCCTGCCCACTCTCACGACCGAACAATGAACCGTTTACGCACAGTGCGAGCAGGAACACGAGGAAACAGAAAGATGATGCGACCCTAGCCTTTTTCATGGAACATCTGAGCAAGATAATACCCCGTGTAAGAGTCCTTGCATAGGGCGAGCTGCTCCGGCGTTCCCGAGGCTACGACCATTCCTCCTCCATCCCCGCCTTCGGGGCCAAGATCGATCAGATGATCCGCTTGAGCGATCACATCCAGGTTGTGTTCGATCAGGAGGACGGTGTTTCCCTGGTCGACCAGCCGATTCAGAACCTCAAGCAGCTTCTTCACATCGGCAAAATGCAGGCCGGTCGTTGGTTCATCAAGCACATAGAGGGTTTTACCGGTGGAGAGCTTGGAAAGCTCCAGGGAAAGCTTCACTCGCTGCGCCTCCCCTCCCGAGAGGGTGAGGGCGCTCTGCCCGAGTTTGATATATTCCAGACCGACGCTGATGACCGTATCGATCTTCCGTTTGATCTTCGGAATCGCATTGAAGAACTCGGAAGCCTCCCCCATCGACATCTCCAGCACGTCATGGATGTTCTTGCCCTTGTAGCGGACCGCCAGCGTTTCCTGGTTGAAGCGCTTGCCGTGGCATACATCGCAGGTGACATACACATCGGGCAGGAAGTTCATTTCGATCTTCAACGTTCCGTCCCCTTTGCAGTTCTCGCAGCGCCCGCCGGGGACGTTGAAGGAAAAGCGGCCGCTCTTGTAGCCCCGAGCCCGGGATTCCGGCAGCGATGCGAACAGCTCGCGGATCGGCGTAAACAGCCCCACGTAGGTCGCCGGGTTGCTTCGAGGGGTTCGGCCGATCGGGGTCTGGTCGATGTTGATCACCTTGTCGATATGCTCGACCCCGCTGATCGAAGAGTATCCTTTGTAGTTCGGCTGCTTCTTCGCCAGCGTCCTTCGAACAGCAGGCAGAAGGACTTCGTTGAGCAGCGAGGATTTGCCGCTGCCCGAAACCCCGGTGAACACCACCAGCTTCCCCAACGGGATATCGACATCGATGTGCTTCAGGTTGTTCTTGTTCGCTCCTCCGATGTGAAGGATCTCTCCATTTCCGCTTCTTCGTTCCTTGGGAATTTCAATCACCAGAGAACCGCTGAGATATTGGCCGGTGATCGAGGCGGGGTTCGCTTCGATCTCTTGGGGCGTTCCCTGGGCGATGATTCTTCCGCCATGGATTCCGGCGCCGGGACCGAGGTCTACTACCCAATCCGCCTCGCGGATCGTCGCTTCGTCATGCTCGACCACCAGCACGGTGTTGCCCAGATCCCTGAGGCGCTTCAGGGTATCGATGAGCTTCTGATTATCCCGCTGATGAAGACCGATCGAGGGCTCATCCAGAACATACAGGACTCCGCTGAGCGCCGATCCGATTTGCGTGGCCAAGCGGATCCGCTGGGCCTCCCCTCCGCTTAGGGTGGCGCTTGAACGATCAAGGGTGAGATAGGTCAGCCCCACATCCCGCAGAAAGAGCAGGCGCGAACGAATCTCCTTCAACACTTGGGCGGCAATGACCGTCTGGCTCTCATTGAGGGCGATAGTGTCAAAAAACTCCTTGGATTGGGCGACGCTTTGGCGAGTCGCCTCCATGATGGAGAGCCCTTGAACCGTTACCGCCAACGCTTCCGGTCTCAGGCGTTCTCCGCGACAGGCGGGACATACCTTGGTCGTCTGAAAACCGTTCATCCAGGTGCGGATATGCATGCTGGGCGTTTCATAGTACCGGCGCTGAAGATCGGGAATCACCCCCGGATACGGCTTGGCGACATGGATCGTCCGATTGCCTTTATCCCGCACATATTCGACCATCACCTGCTCCTCCGTTCCCCAGAGGATCGCCTGAAGCTGCTCTTCATTCAGTTCGCTGAACGGGGTATCCAAGGTGATGCCGATGTGTTTGGCCAGGGCGGAAAACTGGCTGCGGCTCCATTGGGCATCGGGGTTCATCGTGGCGATCGCCCCTTCGTTGAAGCTCTTGCTGTAATCGGGGATGATCAGGTCGGAATCGAACTCCGTTTTGAACCCCAAGCCGTTGCACTCGGGGCAGGCTCCGAACGGATTGTTGAAGGAAAAGAGGCGCGGCTCAAGCTCCGGGAGCGTGATGCCGCAGTGGGGGCAGCTGTTCCGTTCGCTGTAGATTTCCTCGTGGGAGGAACCCGCTTCACCGAGGAAGGTGATCTTCACCAACCCCTGCGTCATCTCGATCGCCGTTTCGATCGAAGAGGCCAAGCGGGTCCGAATGTCCGCTGAGAGGATCAGGCGGTCGACGATGATGTCGATCGAATGCTTGATCTGCTTGTCGAGGGCGGGAATGCCGTCTTCAAGATCGATCTGCTGTCCGTCGACGACGAGGCGATGATACCCTTGGGCCTTCGCATCCTCGAAGACTTTCCTGAACTCCCCTTTCTTCCCGATCGCCACGGGGCTGCTGACGATGATCCGGCTTTGATCTTTCGCCTTGAAGATTGAATCGATGATCTGGTCGACGCTCATCTCGCTGATCTTTCGGTGACACACATGGCAATGCGGGGTTCCGACCCGGGCCCAAAGAAGGCGGAAGTAGTCGTAGATCTCCGTCACCGTACCGACGGTCGAACGGGGGTTGCGCTGGGTCGAGCGCTGTTCGATCGCGATCGCCGGGGAGAGGCCTTCCATGTAGTCGACATCCGGCTTGTCCAACTTGTCGAGGAACATCCGGGCATAGGAGGAGAGCGATTCGACGTACCGCCTCTGCCCTTCGGCAAAGATCGTGTCGAACGCCAGGGAGGATTTCCCGCTTCCGGAGATTCCGCTGATGATGATCAGCTGATTTTTCGTAAGGGTCAGGTCGATATTCTTTAAGTTGTGTTCCCGAGCACCTTTGATGACCAGCTTATTCTGCATTTCGAATCGCTTCCAGAAGCGCCTCTTTCGCGTCTTGGGCCGTCACCTTCCGGCTGAGCACGCCTTTTTCATAGAGAAAGATCGCATTGCCGATTCCGGTGATCGCCACATCGGCCTCCTTCGCCTCCCCCGGACCGTTCACCTGACAACCCATGATTGCCACGGTCAGATCCTTTTCGATCGCAAGCAGCTCCTCCTCCACCGATGAAAGGAAGCCTATCGTATCGAAGGTGTGACGGCCGCAGCGGGGACAGGAAACGACTCTGATTCCCTTCTTTTTCAGACCGAGCGTCCTTAAAAGCTCAACACCTGCCTGGATTTCCATTTCGATTTCTCCGGTGATGGAGATCCTGAGCGTGTTTCCGATCCCTTCGCTCAGCAGGGTTCCGAGCGCCCAGGTCGAACGGGTTACCGCCGAGATGACCGATCCGGCTTCGGTAACCCCGAGGTGGATCGGATAGGAGCTTTCTTTTGCAAAAAGTCGATTGGCCTCGATCGTCAAATCGGTATCGCTTCCCTTCAGGGAGACCACCGTGTTGGTGAAGCCGAGACGCTCGAACCAATCCAGATATTCCAAGGCGGTATCCTTCATCAGATGGGCCGGTGAAGCCGCTTCCCTGCGCGGCAGGGAACCGCTGTTCAATCCGATCCGGATTGCGATGTCGCGGTCTTTCGCCGCCCGGACCACCTCGTCGACTTTCCACCTCGCTCCGATGTTTCCCGGGTTGATCCGAATCTTGTGCGCTCCTGCTTCGATTGCATCCAACGCCAGAGTATGATCAAAGTGGATATCCGCGACGATCGGGATCGGGGAGGCTTTCGCAAGGTATTTGAACACCTCATGATCATCCTTCGAGGGGTAGCTGAAACGGATGATGTCGCAGCCGATCGTATTCAGTTTGCCGATTCGAATGAGCAGCGCCTCCGCCCTCTTCATATCAACCGGCAACGTATCATCATACATCGTTTGGACGAGGATTGGCTTGCCCTTCCCGATCGTCAGATTTCCTATATGGACAAGATGAACGTCATTCATCGTTTTTTCTCCTTGAGTTGAGTGTACTAAAGGATTGGCGTTTTGAATAGTGATACTACACGCTTGTGTAGCTTATCGGACTTCGACAAGCAGTCGGGCGACGGCGGCCTCTTTTTCCGCGATGAGGGCGTAGGGCTCATAGGGGTGAAAGAAGATGAAGTGATTCGCATCCACCCGAGCCGTCGAGGTGATCCCGCTCGATTCATGGTGTACGAACCCGTTGATGTCTCTCAGGAGGGTGCCCGGCTGCCGGGCATGAGTCGAACAGGCGAGAACCTCTCCTTCCTTGACAAGAAACACCGTGCCCCAGTGACTGTGCGCGGTGAACATCCCGTCGAAGGGCTCCGGATGGAACGGTTCATACACCGGATTGTCCACTATGAAGAGATGGGCGTAATGGTCAAGCGCATCAAGCGTATCGTAGATCATGGTTGTACCGTAAAGCCCCGGCGGTTCCATTGCAAGAGGATCGCCGGTCAATTATCCTATCATCATGAAGATGACGGCCCTCTATCAAAGCCCGCTCGGCCCGTTGTATTTCATTGAAGAAGATGAACGCCTCGTTGAAGTCGGATTCGGCGAACGGGCGGAAACATCCACCACCCCATTGCTCAGGGAAGCGATGAGGCAGATGGATGCATATTTCAATGACACCCTCACGAGGTTCGACCTGCCGCTCCACCCGAGAGGCACCGAGTTTCAGCTGAAGGTGTGGGAAGCCCTTAAAACGATTCCCTACGGCCAAACGCGTTCCTACCGGGATATCGCCCGAATCGTCGGAAATGTCAAAGCGGTCCGGGCCGTCGGCGGGGCGAACAACAAAAACCCGATCTCCATCATCATCCCCTGTCACCGGGTGATCGGGAAAAGCGGCAAATTGATCGGTTACGGCGGCGGCTTGGAGAAAAAAGCATGGCTGCTGGCATTTGAAAAGCGGACACCGTCGTGATGTCCGCTTTCCTACCCGTTGTTCGGCTAAAAAAGATTATTGCAACGCAAGCAAGCTGAAGACAAGGGTAAAGAGAGCAACCGTTTCAACGATACCGATGACGATGAAGTAGTTTGCGGTTCCCTTTCCGGTTTCGGCAAGAGCATCACATGCAGCTGCAGCAGCCTTTCCCTGCATATATGCGGAAAGACCGATCGCCAATCCGCCGAGAACACCGACAAACAAAGCCAATGTCGAAGCGATGCCGCCGGCAATCGCATTTGCGATGAAGTTCATCAGGAGGAAGCCGTAAATCGTCTGAGTGAGCGGAGCTCCGGCAAACGCGACCATGATGAAGGGAGCGGGCTTATTCTCGACATAACACTTCTTCCAGCCGCCGACCGCAGCCATGGAGGCGATTCCGGCGCCGATTCCCGATCCGAGAGCAGAAAGGGTCAAAGCCGCTGCCATTCCGATAAATTCCATATTAACCATCTCGTTCTCCTTGTGTTGTTCCAAACAACGGTGAGGTATTTATTCTTCGACCGTTTCCGCGAACGGTTGATATTGAATCCCGGTCCACTCCATCCCGAGTTGTCCGGAAAACTCCAACAGATTGAGCCGAACGCCGTGAACCACGACGCTGAGCAGACCCATGACCAGATTGAGTCCATGACCGATGACCAATACCAGGATTCCCGCCGGAAGCGCAAATCCCTTGAGCATTCCGCTTGCCATCGCATTGAAGGATTGGGCGATCGCCACCGATGCCATTCCGACGGCAAAGAGGCGAATGTAGCTCATAATATTGCTGAAGGCGCTGATCGTGTCCAGGAACGTGGTGAAGAAACCGGCCAAGCCCCCCTTTATCCCATCGATAAACGATACTCCCGGTCCTTGCGCTCCGAAGAGCAGGATCGTCACGAAAGCGACTCCGACCGTGGCAAAGAGCGCCTTGATATTCACTTGCGCTCCGATGACCAGCAGTAGGACGATGTAATAGAGCGCCAGAAGAGCGATGAGCCAACTGAGATCCGCCACCAGACTGAGATCTTTAATCCTGGCCTTGCGAACCACATTGATGATACACGCCAAAGAAAGCTGGACGGTTCCAATGATGAAGGTGAATTTCATCACGGTGTTCTGGGCAGTGACCGCCTCGATGCCGAACAGCTCGGGGTAGTTGGAGATCTGGGGGATCACCAGCTTCTGCAGGAACGGAATGCTTTGAAGGATTTCAATGGATCCGAACCACGTTCCGGTGAGTGAGCCCCAGAGGATCGTGGCGATCGAGAGCACATAGACGAGCATCACCAGCGTATTCGCTTTCTTCATGGAGATATGGATCGCACCCGCAATGAGCAGGAAGATCAATCCGTAGCCGGCATCTCCGATGATCATCGCGAAGAACAGGGTGAAGAACAGAAGGAACCACGTTGAAATGTCATGTTCCCGGTATCCCGGCACCGTTCCGAGGATATCGAACACCGGCTTGATGATGCCGACACCCTTCCTGTACTCGATCAGGGTCGGCACATCTTCATCATCCTCGCTGACATCCTCAAGGAGATACGCCCACCCGTTCTTCTTGGCCAAGCGGGTGAACTGCTCTTCTTCCTTCGTCGGCAGATATCCGACCAGATAGGAAAGTTCTTCATCGTCGACAAGGGACGCTTCGACCTCTTCAAAGCGCGTTCTCATCTCCAGAACGCTCCGGTAGTACTTCAGCGCTTCAAGATGGACAAGGCTTGCTTTCAGTTTCTCATCGATTCGGACAAGCTCCTTGTCGGTTTGATCGATCGATCGCTGAAGATCGGAAAGGCGGCCTTTGGCGAACGTTGCCGGCACCGCCCCGGTCGACGGATCGAGCTGCTCGCCGATGGTAGCGATCGCTTTCATCGGTCCCCGATAGGACACTTCATAGTAGACCTGTTCCTCATCAAGCTTGGCCAGATCCTTCTTGTCGATCGTATAGAAGAAGAGTTCGATTCCTTCCCTTTTCAGCCAGGCGAGCTCTTCGGGATCGAAATCGCCCCATGGCAGCAGGGTGGCGGCGGAAAGTGAATCACGATCACGTTTTTGGATCAACTCGTTTTGTTTGTTGAGCAGTGATATCAGATAGGCGGTTGTTTCCACAACCTCTCTTCTGCTTAAGGTTTTTTGTGCTGCCGGCTTCTTCTTGTCAACCAGCTCCTGCAGCACCGAAATGACCTTCTCGACATCTTCGATCTCTTGTTTGTACGAACCATCGAAAGCTTTCGAGGCGGTGCTGACGTGCAACACTCCCGCTTTGCGAAGATTCTTCAGCATCGCTTTCGTTTTGGAGCGCTGCACAACGATATAGGTTTTTTTCATCTCTGCTATCATGTCAGACCCCTGCGACCAATTTCTTCTTGGCGATCTTCCCTCGAACCACCGCTGCGGTCTGCTGGTCGCCCAGATAGATGCCGATCAGTCGAATGTGTTCCTTCGCTTCGGGAATCTTCACCTTTTCAAAGAGGTTTACTCTTTGACTGGTTATCCTCAGTTCCCTGCCCAACAGCTCGATCTGCTCGTTGAGTGTGGCGATCAGGGCATCATATTGGGCGACCTCCCGAAGGAAGCTTACTCCCTTGTCGATCCAAAGCGGATAGTGAAGCGGGTTGTATTCAATGTGCTTGAACGTCAACTCCTTGAAGGTGGGAATGATGACCCCGGCGATATTGCTCCTGCTCTTGAGAATCGTGTCGATTTGTACAAGCGAAAGAAGATCATACCGCTCATTTTCGGCGTACACGGCGATCCAGGTTTTTACCTGGGCAATGAGGGCGGCCTGCTTTTGCTTATGCTCTTCGATCTCACGCTCGATCTGTTGAATCACCAGCTGAAGCTGCTGTTTCTTGAGCATCAGCGTGGGCAGATAGCGCTCAAACTGCTTGAGGCGGTCTTTTTGGAGTTTCAGTTCATTCTTTGTCAGTTTGACAGCCATGAATGCTCCTTACTCACCGAGCGGTTTCGGCCAGCGGGCTCGAATCAAATCGGACCGCAGTCCGGTTTCGTTGGGCTCGAAACAATCGCCGAGAATCTCCCAGCCCAGATCCAGCGCCGCTTCAAGGGGGATGTTCACCGAAAGATCCATCATCTTCTCTTCAAAGAGATCACCGTATTTCAGCAGTTTTTCATCCCACTCGCTCATCATGAAGCCCATCGACTGCTTTTCGAGGGCTTCCTTGAAGGAGGCGTAGAGCCGAATCATACCGTCCATCAATGCCCGGTGGTCATCCCGGGTGGCGCTGTTGACCTGCTGCTTCAGACGGGAAAGCGAGCCGAACGGTTCGATTCTTCCGCCCTTGAGATAGTATTGCCCTTCAGTGATATAGCCGGTGTTATCGGGAATCGGGTGGGTCACGTCATCACCGGGCATCGTGGTGACGGCAAGGATCGTAACGGAACCCGCTCCTTCGAAGTCGACCGCTTTCTCATAGCGGGAGGCGAGCTGGGTGTACAGGTCTCCGGGATATCCTCGGTTGGAAGGAACCTGATCCATCGTGATCGCCATCTCCTTCATCGCATCGGCAAAGTTCGTCATGTCCGTCAACAGGACAAGAACCTTCTTTCCTTCCAAGGCGAACTTCTCGGCGACGGCGAGAGCCATGTCGGGAACCAGCATGCATTCGACGGTCGGGTCGCTGGCGGTATGGACGAACATGATCGTCCGATCCATCGCCCCGCCCTCTTCCAGAGTATCCTTGAAGTAGAGGTAGTCGTCGAATTTCAGCCCCATGCCGCCGAGGATGATCAGATCGACCTCCGCCTGCAGAGCGATTCGCGCAAGCAGTTCGTTGTACGGCTCGCCGCTGACGGAGAAGATCGGAAGCTTCTGGCTTTCGACAAGGGTGTTGAACAGGTCGATCATCGGAATACCGGTTCGAATCATGTTTCGGGGAATGATCCGCTTCGCCGGGTTTACCGAGGGACCGCCGATATCGATCATCTCTTCCTTCAGTTCCGGCTTGCCGTCCCGGGGGGATCCGGTTCCGTCGAACACCCGTCCCAGGAGGTTGGGCGATGAGGAGACCCGCATCGGATTGCCCAGAAAGCGGACGTGGTCGCCGGTCGATGTCCCGGTGGCTCCGCTGAAAATCTGTAATGAGACAAGATCCCCGTCCAGCTTGATCACGTTCGCGAACGAGGTCGATCCGCTGCTCGTAACGACGGCGAGCTCGCCGTTCGCAACTCCTTCGGCTCGGACCGTGATGACGTTTCCAACAATTGACTCAATCTTCGAATATATTTTTTGCATGCTCTTCTCCCTTACCCAAGAGCCTTGAATGCTTCATCAAGGGCGGCTTCCGCCGCTTTGAACTCGTCTGATCCCCACCTCGTGTTGTTCCAGTCCAGGAGAAGCTGCCGGAGGTTGTTGAAGACTCGGCGGACATCGCTCTTCGTCTCAAAGGTCAACGGCGTGTTCATCAGCCGATGGAGCTTTGCAAAGACGTGCTTCTGGCGCTCCGGCGGCACCGATGTGTCGATCGGATCGAAGGAGTTCTGCTGAAGATAACAGCTGTCGAGCAACTCGCCCATCTGGTAGGTCACGTAGTCATTGATGCTTGTTCCCTCTTCACCGACGACCTTCATCATTTGATTGACTTCATGAGAACCATGCAGAACCCGCCGCATCTGATTCACCTCGGATTGCTTGATGATTCCCGGATACTTCGACCAAGATGTCAAAGGGTCTATAGCCGGATACTTCCGGGCATCGGAGCGTTCGCGGCTGAGGCCGTGGAAGGCTCCGACGACTTTCAGCGTCGCTTGAGTTACCGGCTCTTCGAAGTTTCCGCCGGCGGGACTGACCGTTCCGCCGATCGTAACGGAGCCGGTCCTTCCATCGGAAAGCTTGACGATTCCGGCTCGTTCATAGAATTCGGCGATTCGGCTTTCCAGGTAAGCCGGGAACGCCTCTTCACCGGGAATCTCCTCCAAGCGGCCGCTCATCTCCCGCATCGCCTGAGCCCAGCGGCTGGTGGAGTCGGCAAGCAGCAGGATGTCAAGACCCATCTGTCGATAGTATTCGGCGATCGTTACGGCTGTGTACACTGACGCTTCCCGACTGGCGACCGGCATCGAGGAGGTGTTGCAGATGATGATCGTCCGTTCCATCAGCGAACGGCCGGTTTTCGGGTCGATCAATTCGGGGAACTCCTTCAGAATCTCGACGACCTCACCGGCCCGCTCGCCACAGGCGGCGATGATGACGATATCGACTTCGGCGTTCCGGCTCGTCATATGCTGAAGAACGGTTTTTCCGGCACCGAACGGTCCGGGAGTACAGAACGTTCCGCCCTTGGCGACCGGAAGCAGGGTGTCGATGATTCTGATCTTCGTCATCATCGGCTCGACGGGCCTCAGTCGTTCGCTGTAAAGCCGAATCGCTTTCTTCACCGGCCAGCTGAAGACCATGGACAGCTCAAGCTTCTTTTTTTTGGAGTCCTCGACCGTGCAGATGATATCGCGGGTTTTGTACGTCCCCGCTTGTTTGATTGAGGTTACGGTGAACGAACCGACAAGATCAAACGGAACCATGATCTGGTGGGTGAACAATCCTTCCGGGACGGTTCCGATCGTATCCCCCGCCTTGACGATGTCACCTTTGGATACGGTCGGGGTGAACTCCCAATCAACGTTGGGAAGAGCCTGAAGGTATACACCCCGTTGAAGGAAGAAGCCGCATTGCCGGGCGAGTTCCGGCAAGGGGTTCTGAAGTCCGTCATAGATCTGCGTCAAGAGCCCGGGCCCCAGCTCGACGCTGAGCATCTCGCCGGTAAACTCAACCTCGTCGCCTACAACGATTCCACCGGTCATCTCGAAGATCTGCAGAGCGGCGATGTTGCCGTTGATCCGGATCACCTCGCCTTTGAGGCGAATATCCCCAAGATGGATGTATCCCACTTCGTTTTTGGCGATCGCTCCGTCAAACTCGACATTCACCATGTTGCCGTTCACGCCGAGCACACGTCCTGTGTTCCTTGCCATATCCTACTCCACTACATCTGGTCTATTTCCGATCTCAATGTGCCAAGGAGGGTTTCAAAGGTCGCCTGGCCGACCTCTTGGGTGAAGATGTTCACCCGTTCCAACAAAAGCAATTTAAGTCCGTATCCCAAGAGGGCATCGAACTCGAAGACCTTCATTCCGACCAACCGGTCGATCCGTTTCCAGAGCAGCGTGATGAACTGCATCTCCGCTTCCAGCGGATCGGAACGTTCAAGCAGCTCATCGGTTACGGTTTCAATCTCTTTGGGGAACGTTTGACGATGAAGATCTTCATCGATGGCAAAACCGAGCCGCACTTGCCGTTTCCTGGCGAGGGCCGTATTCAAAGCGGAGGCATAACTTCGGTATGATGTCAGCATCGCATGCTTGCTTGGCGTTCCGCTCAACCCGCTTTTCAGAGTCTTCCAATCACGTGAGTTAAGGTGTTTTTCCGCTTGTGCTTTGAACAGCTCAACGGTGATGGGTGACTTTTGATGAAGCCGGAGCAACGGCAGCGTTGTTGCAAAATAATAATATGATGCCACTGCCGGACCCTAAAAGATTCGCTCGTGCAACAGTCGAGCAAGGTACGGTTGCAAGAGGTCAGCCAGTTCACTCGCCTTGTAGTCATAGAAGTACGAGCCGTCTTTCGCAACGAGGCGGAACCCCGATTCCACGTCATCATGGGGTTTCAGAACCAGACCGCTCTTCAATTTGGCTGCCAACGCCGTTTGAAGCTCATCGGCAAGGGCTTCAAAAGCCTTAGGGTCGATTTCGATGTTCACATCCCCGTCGCCGGCCTCAAGAACTTTCGTCAACAATCCGATGAAGTCCTTGCTGCTCAGCGCTTTCGATGTTTTTTCAACAAGGATGCGGGAAAACTGACCCTCGATTGAAGCTTTCAAGGAAAGAAGAAGATCGCGCCCGGCCTGAGAAAGCGCTTTTTCAGCCCGCCGGTTCGCCAGAGCAATGGCCTCTTCCGCTTCAGAAACTATCTGAGTCGCTTTTTCCTGCGCTTGAGCAATGATTGTTTGTGCTTGTTCTTCCGCTGATTGAAGAATGGAAGCCGCTTCCTTTTTTGCCGCTTCAACCCCATCTTTTCGGATCGAAGCAACCAAATCTTGAATCTGTTGGGCCATGTGCATCCTACCTTCTCTGATACGTTAATGAAACCGACAACATTATCACTCAATGGGAATAAAAGCTCAAGTGCCCTGAAGTGAAACCCCAAGAGATTCCCCTTACCGGGTGGAGGCTGCCATGTATTACCACGCCGTCAAGAAATCATCCGAGGTGCTCTATCGCACAAAGGAGGAAGCCCAGAGGCTCCTGTTCGCCCTCCATGCAAAGCTGACGAAACAGCATGCAACGATTCTCGACTACCTGCTGGAACCCCAAACGTGTCAACTTCTGCTGCAATCAAAGAAACCGATCATCCTTCCGGCGTTTGCGATCAATCCGGTTGAAAAAGAGAAGCTCCTGTGGTACTTCTCTTCCCTCGGATCGAAAGGAAAGACCTATCCGTACAGCGGGCTGCATGAGTGCTATTTCCTTTCGACGTGCTTTTGCGAGCTGGGCAAGGTAACAGCCGATCCTCCACCCTATCCGCTGAAGGAGGTGCTCGCCGTCAAGCACGGTCGCGCAGAATGAGGGTTCGAATCCCTTCCACCGAGATTTTGATCACTTCGCTGGTGTCGTGGACGATCGGGTTGGGAAGGCCCGCTTTCTCCCGCTCCTGGTTTCCGACGACGAAGAAGAGCGACCCAACCCGGACGCCGAGGTAGGCGGCGACGGTGAACAAGGCGGCGCTTTCCATCTCGCTGGCCAGGACTCCCAGGCGCTTGTACGCCTCCCATTTGTTCTCCAGCTCGTAGAAGACCGGCATCTTGGATGGATCGTGCTGACCGTAAAAGGAGTCTTTGCACTGCACTACGCCGGTGTGGGGGTGTTTCCCCAGTGCGATCGCCGCATCCCTCAAGGCTTCGACGACCTCGAAGGTCGCCACGGCGGGAAACTCGATCGGGGCGTACTCGCGGCTGGTTCCCTCCGCCCGGACGCTGGCGGTTGCGATGACCACGTCGCCGCCGATCACCTTCGGGTCTATTCCGCCGCACGTGCCCATCCGAACAAAGGTGTCGGCACCGGATTTGTACAGTTCCTCCATAGCGATCGCCGCCGAAGGTCCGCCGATTCCCGTGGAGGTGACGGAGACCTTCTCCCCCTCCAGATACCCGGTGTACGTCACGTACTCGCGGACGTCCGCCACCGGTCGGGCATCGGTCAGATGCTTGGCGATGAGGGGTACCCGTTTGGGATCGCCCGGCATGATGACGTAGCGCCCGACATCCCCCTTCTTTGTTCCGAGGTGATACTGAATTCCGCTTCCATGGGTATAGTCACTCATATCGACTCCTTATCTCTCAATTCTACAGGAATACATAGGTTTTTCCCATCCCTCCATCCTCGGGAAGAGCAAATCGGTAATCGACGACGGAACGGTGGTTTTTAAGAAGCCTGCCGATCCCTTGACTGAGAATCCCGTCGCCGTAGCCGTGGATGATTCCGAACGTCGAAAGGTTGTTCAACAGGGCCGCTTCGATATTCTGCTCTACCGCTTCCAAGGCTTCTTCCAGCGTGAAGCCGCGCACATCGATCTCCTGTTTTGCCCGTCTCGCATTGGCGGTGTAGGAAACTTTTACCGTCGATTCCCTGTTTCTCGGAAGGTACAGGTCGCTCTCCTTCAGGATCATCCGCATCGAACCGATTGCGACAAGATAGCGATTCCTCCCCTCCTTCTTGATGATCGTGCCTTCCCGCTTTGAAGGTCCGCAGAGGACCTCCATGCCGACCTCGAAGGTCGTCGGATGGACAAACGCCTCCTCCGTTTTTTCCAGCGCCGCTTCTTCCGTTTCAACCCGTCGGTCCAGCTCGGCGAGATAGGTCTTTACCGCTTTTGTTTTTTCACCGGTCAATTCTCCTTCACGGATATCGGTAACCAGCTGTTCCAATCTCTGTCGAGCTTTTTGAGTGAACCGGGCGAGGGTCCGGATTTCCTCGTCTTTCAGCTGGCGCTCCTGTTGCTTGATCGTCAATGCTTTCAGGTCGAGCTTTCGGGACTCCTCCTTCCACCTGCTTTCGATCTTCGACAATGCTTTGCTCCGCTCCTCGACGCGCTTGCGCTCTTCCTCCAAGCGCATGAGAATCGAGGAAAGTTCGATTCGGTCGCTGCCGAGCAGCTCCCGCGCTTCTGAAAGAACTTCTTCCGGCAACCCCATCGCTTGAGCCGTAACCAACGCATGGGATTGGCCGATCACATTGGGAACGATCCTGAAGGTCGGCTTTCCGCTGACTTCATCGAACTCCATCGCGGCGTTGATGATGTTCTCTTTTGAATAGGCGTATTCCTTCAGCACGCCGTGGTGGCTGGTTACCAGGGTGAGGGCGCTTTTCTTCAGTGAATAGGAGAGAATCGCCTGAGCGAGGGCGGATCCCTCCAGGGGATCGGTTCCCGAACCGAGCTCATCGAGGATGACCAGCGAGTTCGGGGTGAGGTGACTGAGAATCTCGGAAAGACGGCTCATGTGGCCGCTGAACGTCGAAAGCTCTTTTTCAATCGATTGCTCATCACCGATATCGGTAAACACCCGGTCGAACAGCGGAAGGGCGCTTCCTTCCCGGACGGGAAGATAGCCGCAGTATTGGTTCAGCAGGGCAAAGAGTCCGAAGGTCTTCACCGTTACGGTCTTCCCCCCGGCGTTCGGTCCCGAGAGGACGACTCCGTTGATCCCCTTCTCCAGGATGATCGTGATCGGAATCGCTTTTTGTTTCAAAAGAGGATGACGGGCGTCGAGAAGCCGGACTTCATCGCTGTCAAGCCGGACGATCGTGCATCTCTGTTCATGGGCCCAGCGGGAGAGCGCGTAGTATCCGTCAGCGGTACCGACGGTATCTCTGAGTTCGTGCAGCAGTTTTTCTTCTTGTTTGGCCTTGAGAGCAAGTTCTTGAAGGATTTTCGCGATTTCAACCAGAATCCGGTTGTTCGCCAAGAGGACGGAGTTGTTCAGGTCGACAAGGGTGAACGGCTCCATGAACACCGTCTGGCCGCTTGATGAAACGGAGGAGATATACCCTTTGACGTTGTGCTTGTAGCCGTCTTTGATCGGAATCACCAGCCGCCCGTCCCTCAGCGCTTCCACGTCGCTTTGCACAGAGGAGCGGTTATCGCGGATGAAGGAGGAACAGTAGGAGGCGCGCTTCTGTCGGACCTGCTCGAGCTGCCGGTATAAGGGCTGCAGGCGGGGATGGTTCTCCCGAACCGAACCGCTTTCATCCAAATCGGCAAGGATCGCCTCTTTGAGAGCGATGAGGGCGGGATCGATCCCCGGACCGATCAGTTCCCTCAGAGCTTCTTCTTCATCTCTAAGAAGATAATCAAACAGCTCTTCGGAGGATTGAAGATAGCGGGCAAGATCCAGAAGACCGGGGCCATCCAGCGAGGGAGTCGGTTCACCGAGGCGATCCATCACATCGGCGATTGAGGGAAAGTGCGCTAAGGCGGGAACTCCATCCCGCTCGAACGATCCGAGGATGCGGGAGATATACCCCTGCCTGAGCGTAAGCTCCTCTTTTTCCATAGCAAACGGAAGGGAGGCGAGAAACTCTCCGCCCTCCTCGCTGAGCCGGAAGGAGGAGATCATCGTTTGGACTTTGGCGAACTCGAGATCGTCAAGACTCTTCCCAGTCATACTCCGCTCCTCGTTCAATCCACGCTTCGCTCCGTTCATTTCTGGAAAGATAGTCGGGGGTGATCATCTCAAGGGATTCAACGATTCTCAGGTAGGATTCATACCGATCGAAGAGGATCTCCTCCTCTTCAACGGCAACTTTCACTCCGCACTCCGGCTCCTCCACATGAAGGCAGGGATCGTACAGGCACCGGTATCGCTTGAACTCGGGAAACGCCCGTTGGATTTGACGGAGATCGGTGTGGGGAACGAAGATCTCGCGGACTCCCGGGGTATCGACGATCGTCAGGTTCCCCGTGCGCATCAACAGGGAGTGGTTGGTCGTATGCCTGCCGCGGTCATATTTTGTCGAGATCTCGTCGGTCTTCTGATCGGATCCAAGAAGGGCGTTGATCAAGGTGGACTTGCCCACCCCGCTTTGGCCGACGAAAGCGACCTTCTTGTCCCTGATGATCTGAACAAGTCGATCAAGGTTTTCTCCGGTCTCGGCGCTTACCGCCGCGGTCTGGAATCCGAGGGCGCCATAATGCTCAAAACGGAACGCATCCTCCTCCTTCATCTCAAGATCGCATTTGTTCAAGAGGATGATCACCTCCACATCGATCGCCGAAGCGATCACCCGATCGATGAAGCGGGGTCGGAAGGGTGGATTGGCGGCGGATGTCACGCAGATGATCGCATCCATGTTGGCGACCACCGTCTGGTTCGCCTTGCCCTTGGTGTTCCACCGTTGAAAGGAGTTTGTTCGCTGCAATCGCCTGAGGATCAGACCCTCTTCCGTTCCGGTGACGACAAAGCTTACGCGATCGCCGACGGCAAGGGGGTTGTATTCGCCCTCAACCCCTTCCAGCTGCTTTCCCTTGATGCGGCAGAGATACTGCTCTTCCCCGCTCTCTACGGTATAAATATTATTGATTCCTCGAATGATCAGTCCAATACGTTCTTCCATACCTTCACTGTACAACCTTCTCTTCACCCTTGACAACCTTCCATTTCTTGATAGGGTGTGATCATGTATTCCTTCACCCGCTGCAAAGTGAGCTCCTGCCCCCGTTATGCGACCCACATCAGCGAGTATTGTCTGGCTCACGATCCGAGGCAGGATCTCGCGCCCACCCTCTCTTTTCCCGTTCTCGACAGTGCGAGTCTGAGCAATTGGAACTGCACCGAGGAAGATTTTTCCGGGAAACGAATTCTGGGCTCGCTTTTCAGCTACTCGACCTTTCACGGGGTTTCATTTGTCAAGACGACCATTCTGAACTCCAATTTCTCGTTTTGCCTCTTTGAGGAGTGCGTCTTTGATGAAAGCACGATCCGCTATGTGATCTTCAGCGGCTCCACGTTCACGCAGTGCATGTTTATGAACTCTTCCATCACCCATACCAACTTCAACGGATCGGTCATGAGGGACTGCGACGCAAGCGGCAGCGATCTGTACTATTCCTCGTTTGCCCACGCCCATATCCACAACACGAAGATGGAGGATTGCAACGTTCGGAAGGCGGATTTTCGTCATACCCTCCAGGACAACCTCTCCTTCCGCTGGTCCAATTACCGGGAGGTGCTGTGATGAGGATCCACCAGCACTTCTCCGTCGTCGGATTCTGCAACACCTACGTAATCGGGGACAATGCCACAAAGGATGCTCTTCTCATCGATCCCGGTCATGCGGATATTGAATTGATCCGGCTCTTAGAGCAGCATGGCTATACGATCAAGGCCGTCCTTCTCACCCATCGCCACAGCGGACACACCGAAGGGTTGGGGCTTTTGAAAAAGCTCTATGATTTCACTACGTATGCGTATGAAGATCCCCGCCATCCGATCATCCCCGATGAAATCCTGACAATCGGTCCGTTTGAAATCTTTTCTTACCTGGTCGGAGGGCACAGCAGAGATTCGGTTGTGTATAAAATCAAAGATGCTCTGTTCGTGGGCGATGCGCTCAGGGCGGCGGCCCTCGGAAAAACCCATACCCACCGCCTTGCGGAACACCTTAAGGATGAATTGAATCGGATCTTCTCCTCCCTCGACCCGCAAACCCTCATCTTCCCCGGCCACGGTCCGCCAAGCACGATCCAAAGCGAATTGTTGTTTAATCAGAGCTTGAGATAGTCGAAAAACCTTCGCGGCAGCGGTGCGGTAAACGTCATTCGTTCTCCCGTCACCGGATGTGTAAAGGCGAGGCTTTTGGCATGGAGCATCATCCCCTCTTCGACTTCCCGGCCGTAAAGGGGATCACCCACGATCGGATGACCGATCGAGGAAAGGTGCACCCTGATCTGATGGGTTCGTCCGGTATGCAGGACGAGATACAAGAGCGCGCAATCGCGGAACTGGCGAAGGACGGTGTATTCGGTCAATGCCTGACGCCCCGTATCGTCGGAACACACCGCCATTTTCTTTCGATTGCTTGGATCCCGCCGGATATGCAGATCGATGGTCCCTTTGGCATTCTTCACTTTCCCGGCAACCAAGGCGATGTAGATCTTGCTCGTCGATCGATCCTTGAACTGGGCGCCGAGCGCCCGATGGGCGGCTTGCGTAAGGGCGATGACCATCAACCCGCTGGTTTCCTTGTCGAGGCGATGGACGATTCCCGGACGAACGCCGGCGCTGCCTTCATCCTGAACGGAGAGAATCCGTTCGCCATAGCGATGGAGCAATCCGTTGGCCAGCGTATTGTCCCAATTTCCGGCGGCGGGGTGTACGACAAGCCCCTGCGGTTTGTTGATGACAAGGATCGATTTATCCTCGTAGAGGATCGAAAAATCGATCTGTTGCGGAGTGAGCCCGTCAAAGACCGTCAGGGTGTATTCGATGCGGATTTCATCCCCGGTCTGAACGGGATTCCCTTTCTTCGCCGGTTTGCCGTTCAGCCAAAGCGCGGCGTTGGCGACAATTGTTCTGGTAAGCTCTTCATTTTGAGAAGCAAGATAGAGATCGAGCCGCTGCTTTCCTTCAAGGTCCGACACGTGAAACGAGGCGGTTTTCGTGATCTTCGCCATTACTGTTTCAGTCCAAGCGCCCAGTCGGCTATCGAAACTCCCAAAGAGAGGGTTCCGGCGATCGCCGCCTGGGTGAGAAAATCATTCATCGCGCTCGTCTGAGGTGGGATGATTCCCGCTGAACGGGCCACGCTGTGCAAGAGAATTGAAAGGGGAAGCGTGATGACGAGCGAGCCGAAGAAAATCGTTTCCGCCCTGCGAATGTTATAGGTCCACAGGGGAAACTCCCCTTCTTCATAGGGTTCATAGTCCTTGAGCGGCTCGGAAAAGAGGTTCACAGGTATCAAGATGAGGAAGATCAGAAAGATGATGATCGGTTTCTTCATCCTATGTTCGTGCTCCAAAAAGACGCGTGCCGATCCGGACCATCGTCGAACCCTCCGCTATCGCCAAAACGAAATCGCCGCTCATTCCCATGCTCAGTGTATCAAGGTTCAAGTCGGGAAACAATTCTTGAGCCCGATGGTACAGCTTCCGGGTTTGTTCGAATGCTTTCCTCGTAACGGTTTCATCACTCGTCAACGGCCCGATGCTCATGATCCCTTTCACCGTGAGATAGCGGAATGAAGAAATCGCCTCCAGGGCGAAGAGCAGTTCATCTTCATCGGCGAAACCGTATTTGCTCTCTTCATCGGAGGTTTTCAGCTGGAGAAGAATCGGATAGGGGCGATCCAGCTGCTTTTCAAGAATCCGGGCGAGGCGGAGGGAATCGATGCTGTCGATCCGGTCGAACACCGTCAACGCCCGCTTGGCCTTGTTGGACTGCAGGTGTCCGATGAGATGAACGTTCATCCCTTGAGGGCGGTCGCCGGGGAGTTTGTCCGCCGCTTCCTGGACTCGGTTTTCGCCAAACAGGAGCTGCCCTTCATCATACAGGTCGAGAATCCGCTCATACGGCTGGGTCTTGGAAACGGCCATGAGGGAGATGTCGGTAAGCAAGCGACCGGACTTGCCGGCCGCTTCTTCGATTTCCTGTCTGATTGCTGCTAACGCTGTCATTGAACGTATCATAAAGAATGACCGGAGAGGGATTTGAACCCCCGACCAGTTGCGTGTAAGGCAACCGCTCTCCCACTGAGCTATCCGGCCAACAGCCGCGAACGTACCACGGACCGACTTTTCATGTCAAGCTAACGATGGTATTCGTCGCTTTCCTTGAGCAGCACGTCATGCGCTCCGCCTTCGACGATGCTGGTCGCCGAGACAAGGGTAAGCTGGGCGTTCTTCTGCAGGTCGCCGATCGTCAAAGAACCGCAGTTGCACATCGTCGAGCGAATTTTGCTGAGGGTAAGCTGGACGTTGTCCCGCAGTTTTCCGGCGTAGGGAACATACGAATCCACTCCTTCAACGAAGGAGAGCTGTCCCTCCCCTTCATAACGCTGCCAGTTTCGGGCTCTTGCCGAGCCTTCGCCCCAATACTCCTTCATATACTGGCCCTTGATCAGCACCTTTTCCGTCGGTGATTCGTCAAATCGGGCGAAGTACCGGCCGAGCATCAAAAAGTCCGCGCCCATCGCCAGAGCGAGGGTCATATGATAGTCAAAAACGATTCCCCCGTCGCTGCAGATCGGAACATAGATGCCGGTCTCTTCAAAGTACTCGTCCCGCGCCCTGGCGACTTCAATCAATGCCGATGCCTGGCCGCGTCCGATTCCTTTGGTTTCTCTGGTGATGCAGATCGATCCGCCGCCGATGCCGACCTTTACAAAGTCAGCGCCGCACTCGGCGAGAAAGCGGAACCCGGTGCGGTCCACGACGTTTCCCGCTCCGACTTTTACGGTTTCACCATACGTTGACCGAATCCAATCGAGGGTGATTTTCTGCCATTCGGTGTGTCCTTCGGAAGAATCGATGCACAGGACGTCCGCCCCCGCATCCACCAAAGCCGGAACCCGCTGCTGAAAGTCCCGGGTATTGATTCCCGCACCTACGAGATAGCGCTTCTTTTTGTCCAGGAGCTCAAGCGGATGCTTTTTATGGCTCTCATAATCCTTTCGGAACACGAGGTATTTCAGCTTCCGATCCTTGTCGATGATCGGAAGAGTGTTGAGCTTGTTGTCCCAGATCATATCGTTCGCTTCGCTTAAGGTGATCCCTTCGAATCCGTAGATCAATGATTCAAATGGGGTCATGATGTCCTTAAGCAGCGTGTCCGGACTTGTTCGGCTTGGCCGCCAGTCGCGGGATGAGACGAGTCCGAGCAGTGTTCCGCTGCTCGTTCCATCGTCCGTGATCGCGATCGTCGAGTGCCCTTTTTCTTCTTTGAGGGCGATCAGATCGCCAAGAGTATGGTTGGGAGTGAGGTTTGAGTCGGAGGTGACAAAGCCCGCTTTATATCCTTTCACCCGTCGAACCATTGCTTCCTGATCCTGAATCGGTTGGGAGCTGTAGATGAAGGACAAGCCACCCTCCCGGGCGAGGGCGATCGCCATTTTCTCTCCGCTCACCGATTGCATGATCGCACTGGTAAGAGGTATCTGAAGGGAAAGCGGACACTCTTCCATTCCCTTCCTGTAACGAACAAGCGGTGTTGCCAGTGAAACGTTGGCCGGGACGCAGTTTCGATCGGAATATCCCGGAATCAGGAGATACTCGCTGAACGTTCGCGAGGGCTCATTGTGATAGGTGGCCATGGAACCTCCTTTAGTGGATGCCCTTTTCCTTCAACAGGTGCAACAGTTGGTTGAGAACCTCTTGGGGACTCGGTGAAGCGTCGAGGGGCACCAAGAGATTCTTTTCGCGGTAGTGATTGATCAAGGGCCGGGTTTCTCTCGTGTAGACTTCCAAGCGATTCAAGATCGCTTCCTTCTTGTCATCCGGCCGTTGAATCAACGTTTCCCCGGTTTCATCATCAAGCCCTTCAACCTTCGGCGGATTGTAGAGGATGTGATAGGTTCTTCCCGTTGTAGGAGCGACCCGCCTTCCCTCCAGGCGACGAAGAATCTCTTCTTCGGTAAGGGAAAAGTTGATCACCGCTTCCGGCTTGGAGAAGACGCACATCGCTTCGGCCTGGGCGATCGTCCGGGGAAATCCATCCAGGATGTATCCTCGAGCCACGTCATCGCGGGAAAGGCGCTCCCGGACGAACTCGATCGTCGTTTCATCATCCACCAAATTTCCGGCCTTGAGCGTCGCTTCCACCCGCTTGCCCAAGGGAGATCCGATTTTGATCTGCTCTCTGAACAGCTGTCCGCTTGAAATATGGGGGATCCCCAGCACGTCTTTCGCCAGGTCGGCAACCGTCCCTTTGCCTGCTCCCGGAGGACCAAGAAAAATTAGGTTCATGATCTACCTCACTTGAATTCCCTAACCACCGTACCACATTCAGAATTTTTAGGCACTAGAATTTTACAATTACTTAATAGATTTTTGGCAAATACATCCCGGAAGATGGTATACTGTCGCTGAAAACACAAAAAGGAGTTCCGTATGAACAAAAAAACACTCTTTTTTGCTGTATTGCTTCTACTTCTTGTTTTACTGCCACTTACAGCACAGGGCGCAAAAGCTCCATCAGCGGTCACCCTTACGATGGGCTCTTGGCGAGCGGATGACGTTGAGCAGATGAATCGGGTGCTCGCGGAGTACAAGAAGGTCGCACCGGATGTAACAATTCGCTTTCAACCGACAAACCCGCCCGACTACAACGCGACGCTTCGCCTTCAGCTTGACTCGGGTACCGGTCCCGATCTGATGTATGCCCGATCCTACGCAGCGGGCGAGGATCTTTTCAATGCTGGATATTTTGCCGATGTAACGGATATTCCCGGCGTCCTTCAAAACTTCACGGCTTCAAGCCTCGCTCCCTGGCAGACCGCAAACGGGCGGATGTTCGCCGTTCCGTTCGCCGCGGTAAGCCACGCCGTCTACTACAACAAGGATATCTTCAAAGCGGAAGGTCTTTCGATTCCCCAGACGTGGGAAGAATTCCTCTCCCTCGCTAAAACCCTCAAGAACCGCGGATATACCGCACTGGCGAACGGGCTTGCAGATGAATGGGATATTCTGGAAACCTTCTTCTTCGGTCTGCTGCCGAACTTCATCGGCGGGGCGGAGCAACGGGTCAAATATGAACGAGGTGAGCTGAAGATCAACGACGCGAACTTCGTCGCCGCCTATCAGGCGATGGCGGATGTCGCCCCCTATTGTCCGAAGGGCTTCGAGTCGGTAACGTACAACGACAGCCAGGTGCTCTTCAACAGCCAGAAAGCGGTGATGTTCGTCGACGGCTCCTGGACGAGCGAAGTATACAAGGATGCATCCTTTAATTGGGGCGTCTTCGCGATCCCGGCACCGAAGGGCAAGAAGACCGCAATCTGCTTCCACCCGGACATGGCGATCACGATGAACACCAAGACCGCCCATCCGGAGGAAGCGCGGGCATTCCTCGAATGGCTTGCAACGAAGGAAGGTGCGACGATCGCCAGTGAAAACCTCCCCGTCGGATTCTTCCCGATGATCAACTTCAAGATCACCTTGGCGAACCAACAGGCCAACGAGTTCCTCTCCCTCAACGCGGGCAAGGAAACCGATGCCCGATTCGTCTGGCCGGCTTTGATGGATCTCTATGCTCCGATGAACCAAGCGGTCATCCGCGTGATGAAAGGTCAGATCACGGCAAAACAAGCCGCCGATTCGGTAGCTGCACTGCTTTAGGTGTAACCGGCCCCTTCTCTCATCCGGAGGAGGGGCATTTTGTTGGAGTAATATGAAAAAGAACAACCTACAATGGGGCTTGTACATCATCCCCGCATTGCTCGTATACACGGTATTCATGGCGTTTCCTCTTCTTGACTCCCTGCGCTTGAGTCTCTTTACCGGCAATACTCCTCAAACTCGGAGTTTCGTCGGCTTCGGAAACTTCGTTCGACTCTTCACCGACAAGACGATCAGCGTCCGCTATTGGGGAGCGTTTAAAAATACCTGGGTCTTTTTCGCTATTCACATGGTTGTTCAAAACGGACTGGGGATTCTTTTTGCGGTTTTACTGACGCAAAAGGACATGAAAGGTCGGCACACCTACCAGACGATCATCTTCATTCCAACGACGTTTGCCGTTCTGATCACCGGATACCTTTGGAAATTGATTCTCAATCCCGTGTGGAGCGGAGACTTTTTCACCTCGATCGGCCTCGGTTTTTTAAGCTATCCCTACCTCGGAGATACAAAGACCGCTCTGGTCACGGTCAGTCTGGTTTCCTGCTGGCAATGGCTTGGAATACCGACGATGATGTTCGTCGCAGCCTTGAGAAACATCAGCGAGGACCTCTTGGAAGCGTGTGCATTGGAGGGAGCGAGCAAATGGCAAACCTTCCGGCATGTCAAACTTCCTTTGATCAAGCCGGTGGTGGGGATTATCGCCGTGCTCACCTTCGTCAACAACTTCAACGCGTTTGACATCGTTTTTGCCATGGAGAACGTCAACGGAGCGCCCGAGTATTCCACCGACCTGATCGGAACCCTCTTCTACCGGTACGGCATCGCCGGCCAGCACCCGGTCGGAATCCCCGATATCGGCCTTGGCGCCGCAATCGCAACCATCACCTTCTTCCTGTTGCTCGTTGTCGTCGTTCCCACCCTCACCAAGACCCAGCAAGGAGGATATTGAGATGTCGACCTCCATAAAACGCCAAAAAAGAAACCTCGGCAGCCATATCATCCTCATCGCTTGGTCCTTCATCGTGCTCTTTCCCATCTGGACCTTGGTCATCAACTCGTTCAAGACCCGTTTGACGATCTATGAAAACCCGTTCTGGATTCCCAAGGTGTGGAATTTCACCAACTATGCGACGGTTCTTCGGGATGGGGATTTCATCACCTATTTCAAGAACACCTTCATCGTCGTGACGCTCTCCCTCGCGCTCGTCTCCTTTTTCGCCTCATTGGCCGCCTATGCGTTTGCCCGAAACAAAGGAAAGATCTATACCCTGCTCTATTACTTCTTCATCGCCGGCTTGATGCTGCCGATCAAAATCGCTTCGATCCGGATTCTCGACATCGTCCGCTCGCTCGGATTGCTCAACACGATTTGGGCGCTGCCGCCGATCTATATCGCTATGGGGCTTCCGGTGGGAATCTTCATTCTCACCACCTTCATTCGCGACCTTCCCTCCGCCCTCAGCGAAGCCGCCCACATCGACGGGGCGTCATCCTGGCAGATCTATGCACTGGTCATTCTCCCATTGATTCGCAGCGCCATGGCAACGGTGACGATCTACAATCTGATTCCTTTCTGGAACGATCTCTGGTTCCCCTTGATCACCATCAACGATGAAAGCCAAAAGACCCTTTTGTTGGGAGTTACCCGCCTCTTTGGTCAATACCAGACCGATTGGTCGAAAGTTCTCGCCGTGCTCACCCTTGCGGCGATTCCCGTGCTCGGTCTGTACCTTGGGATGTCCTCTCAGTTCATCAAAGGGGTTACCGCCGGTTCGGTGAAGGGATGATCACGGTTGTGCAAGGGGCGATCTTACGCTAGAATCGGCGTAGGAGAACGAGCCGATGAACAAGATCACCCTCCATGCAACGGACCTTGACGGGTATTTGCTTGATGCCGATAAAGCAAAGATCGATGAAGCGAACAGGCTGTACAAAGAGTATTTGGAGCATTGTTCGAAACTTGATCGCGCCATGAACCACGACGAGACCGTCGCCGAGCGAAACAATCTTGTGGTAAAAGCTCGGGAGATCGGGCGCTTTTTGAAAGAAGTGTGTTCCAACGAACCGAATATCCACGTCTATTCCTTTGAAACGCCGCAGGAGCAGCACGGTGCGGCCAGCCGCCTGATCAGCAAGCTGAGAAACCCGGTCACCGGCAACGAGGAGTTCCTCTACTATGTTCAACGGGCGTATGAGCTCCTCTTTTCACATGTTTGGGCGGACGCGGTTCTTCCCACCAAGCGCTCGGTCATCACCCGCACCCCCGTCACCGTCCCGGTCCAGAACTATGCGGTGCACCGAATCCCCGACGTTGATTCGATCATCAACAACTCGGTAATGTGCGTGATGCTCCGCGGGGCGCTGCTTCCTTCGATGATCGTGAGCAAGGAGATTCAGGAGTACTCTTCCATCGGATACGTCACACCCTTCGCCTTGTTCAAGATCAAGCGGGATGATTCCAAAAAGGAGTCGAACATGGATTATATCCTCGATCTGGATAAATCCTACTTCGATCTTCAGCAGTTGGACGGCAAGGATTTGATCTTTGCCGATCCGATGAACGCAACCGGCGGTTCGCTCGTTACGATCGCCAAATACCTGAAAGAACACAACGTCAGACCCAAAAGCGTGAAATTCATCAATATCATCAGCGCCCTCAAAGGATCGCTGAGGGTCGTCCGGGCGATCGAAGGAGCTCAAGTGTATACCCTTTGGATGGATCCCGTGCTCAACGATGCTGCATATATCCTCCCGGGACTTGGCGATGCCGGTGACCGGCTCAACGGAAAGGACAGCGAATCCAATCCCCGCAACATCATCCAGCTATTGGCCGACTACGGTGCCGGAATCACCAATCTCTACCGTTCGCAAGTACGGGAGATTGAACAGACAGTCTTGGAGCGATGAAGTACGTCGGCATCACGACCATCCTTCTTGCTCTCCTTATAAGCGGATGTTCCTCCACGAATGCCGAGCGCCTCACCCTTGACGCGTTCCAGCACATCGATGAAGGCAGAATCGAGGAAGCCTTGCCCCTCTTTGAAGATGCCTGCCGGAAGCAACCCGAAAACCCCGAGTATCTGTACAATCTTCTTTATGCAAAGCTCCAAAACAAGGAGTTTGAATCGGTGATCGAAAAAAGTGGAGAGGCGTTCATGCGCCATCCCCTATACCTTGAATTTCTTTACCTGAAAGCCCGGGCGCAGCGGGAACTGAACCGAACGGATGCGGCGATCGCGACGTATCGGGAGATCGCCAGGTTGAATCCGGGAGATGTGAAAGCCCTTGCCCTTCTTCTGTCGGAGGCGGCAACGCACGGCTTGCAGGAAGAGGCTGTGTACCTTGCACAAGTGATGTTGGATGCGGATCCCTCAAACATGACCGCACTGAAAACATTGGCGGAGGCGGATCCTTCCTCTTGGTTTGCGCTTGTCTATGCGTACCTTATGAAGGAAGACCCAGCATCAGTCCAATAAGAGCTCCCAAGAGTATCCAGATCAGCGGATGGGCTTTCTTGAAGATGAGCACGAGCGCAACAAAGACGAGGTACAAGCCGGCATTGAGGTAGTTGATCGCACCGTCTGTCAGCAGGGTGACGGACAACAGCTTCAAAAGAGCGAAGGTGATCAGTCCGACTACGGCGGCCCTCAGGCCGTAGAATGCATGCTTTACAAGCGGGTTCTTATCAAACTCCGCTAAAAACTTGGCGATGATCACGATGATGATGATCGAGGGGGCGACTTCGCCGAGCGTGGCGATGATTCCGCCGAAGATTCCCGCCACTTGATAGCCGGCGTAGGTCGCCATATTGATTCCGATCGGCCCGGGGGTCGATTCGCTGACCGCTATCATGTCGGCGATCGTTTGGATGGTAAGCCAATCGGGTCTTTTTTCTGCAAGCTTGTAGAGGAACGGTAGGGTGGCCAACCCTCCTCCGATTGAAAACAGACCGATCTTGAAGAACTCGTAGAAGAGCGTGAGATAGATCATGTCCGTTCCTTCTTGCACTTTATGTTCTGAACTACGATACCGAAAAGAATGGCGACGATGACGACAATGATCGGAGAAAGCGAAAACATCAACGTCGAAGCCACAACAAGAAGGTAGAACAGAACTGTCGGCAGATCCACCAAACTCTTTTTCATCAGCTTGATGATTGATACGGTGACCGTGGCGCACACGGCGATTCGGATTCCGACGAACGCCTGCTGAAGGTAAACGGCATCTTTGTAGCGAAGAAGGATTGTCGCCAACGTGGTGATGATCAGGATGCTGGGGGAGATTTCACCCAGCGTGGCGATGATGCCGCCGAGGATTCCCCGCTTGCGGTAGCCCACCATCGTTGCGGTATTCACAGCGATGATTCCGGGGGTGACCTGCCCTATTGCGTACATATCCAGCAACTCTTCTTCGCTCGCCCATCGGCGTTTGTTCACGACCTCCTCCTGGAGGAGCGGGAGCATTGCATACCCACCGCCGAACGTCAAGCCGCCGATCTTGAAAAACGTGAAATAGAGATCCCATAAGGAAGTTTTTTTCATTGATGCGCCTCGATTGTTTGAGCGACCAACGCATCACAACGTTCGTTGCCCGGGATGCCGGCATGGCCTTTCACCCAGGAAAAAGTGACATCGGCGAGGTTCCTCAGCTCATCAAGGGCGACCCAGTACTCCTTGTTTTTCACCGGATCCCTGCCAGCGGTCCGCCAGCCGTTGATTTTCCACTTGTTGATCCAGGATGTGATTCCGTTTTTAACGTATTGGCTGTCGGTATACAGAGTGATCTTTCTGGCCCCCAACGCGCTTGCCGCTTTCAACGCTTCGATCACCGCTGCAAGTTCCATCCTGTTGTTTGTCGTTTCGGGATCATAGCCGCTTCCCTCTTTCACGAAGACGCCGTCCGCTTCGAGAACATACGCCCAGGCTCCGACACCGGGATTTCCGATGCATCCGCCGTCGGTATAGATTGTCATTTCGTGGTAACTCATCATTCGGATAGTAGTACAGGGTATTGAGTTGGTCAACGCTTGCCCGAAGGGGGAAAACTGTTGTACGATGGGGTGTCCGGAACAAGGGAAAGGGGTCAAATGCCCCTGCGGTCCCGCCACTGTAGAGGTTTGGGAATCGGCATAAGGACACTGCGGAAGTGGGAAGTCGTCGATTCTGATAACGCCTGAGCCAGGAGACCTGATCCGGATAATATCCGAAGACCTACGGATGATAGGTCAAGGCATGTCTCATGCCCATAAAGGGGCGTCATGAAACGTCATTTTCTAACACCGCTTTTCATCGTGATCAGCATGATCGTGCTGATGCTCGCACCGCTTTCCGCTCAGGGGATGATGGAACAGCCCGTCGAACAGCGGGTCGTCTCTCTTTCACCCAACGTGACGGAAACGATCTATGCTCTCGGGGGCGAAAACCTTCTGGTCGGCCGGAGCGACTACTGCAACTATCCGGCGGAAGCCGAAGCGCTCCCAAGTGTCGGGACGCTCTACAATCCTTCCCTTGAGATGATTCTTGCTCTTGAGCCGACCCATGTGATCTCCTCGGCGTTCGTTCCCGATGAACTGCTCTTTTCCATCGAGCAGGCGAATATCAACGTGCTTTCGATCAGTGCTCAGGAGACGTTCGAAGGAACCTATGATCTGATCCGGGCCGTTGGCGATGTCATTCACAGGCAAAGCCAAGCGGAGCAGCTCATTGGAGAAATGAAGGCCCAAGTCAAGGCGATCGAAGAGAAGGCCGCCCCGCTATCGAAGGTCACGGTCTACATGGCTCTGGATTTCGGCTCCTTCGATTCGGCGGCGACCGGCGATACGTTCCTCCATGAGATGATCGAAAAAGCCGGCGGGACGAACGTCGCCGCGGACGGCCGGTACTGGACTTACTCCAAGGAGCTACTGGTCGAAAAGGAGCCCCAGCTGATCCTTCTTTCGCCTCGGTGGGGAGAAAGCGAAGATGCTACGATCCGTGAGTTCAAAACAACCAAGCCGTACAGCGACCTGAAGGCGACGGTCAAAGGCTTCGATGCGGACGTCGTTCTGCGCCAAGGTCCCCGAAGCGCGCAGGCGCTTCAGATCCTCTTCGACCTGATCGACGGGGAACGATAGGATGAGGCGGCACCTCGGATGGATCATCCTGGTGGCAACGCTGACGCTGGCGCTCGTCTCGCTTACGATCGGCTCCTCCAGGATTGGCTTGTCCGAGACGATCGGAGTGTTCACCGGCCGGAACACCTCTTCCGCCCAACGGTATATCATCCTCAACCTGCGTTTGGTGAGGATCATCGCCTCCTTCGCGGCCGGGACGATCCTCGCCCTCGGAGGCGTCTCCTACCAGGCGGTTCTTCGCAATCCGATGGCCGATCCCTTCATTCTGGGGGTCAGCAGCGGAGCCTCCTTCGGGGTCGCGCTCGCGATTTTTTTCGGCGTTGCTACCCGGTTCGGTCTTCCCCTCTCCGCCCTGCTCGGGGCGACGGGGACGACCCTCTTCATCCTTGCCCTGGCAAGCCGAAAACGGTCAAGCAACACCGTCCTTCTGCTCAGCGGAGTGGCTGCGAACTATATTCTTTCAGCAGCGATGACGCTGCTCCTCTTTCTGAACCGGGAGCAATATCAGCGGATTCTCGCCTGGTCGCTGGGAACCTTTTCCACCGCAACCCGGAATCAGGTCGTCATCGCTTCCCTCGTCTCGGTTCTTCTTCTCCTCTTCCTCATTGGAAACCATCGGAATCTTGATCTGCTTCTGCTTGATGAAGGTTCGGCCCGCTCCAGCGGGCTGGCGGTGGAAAGCGTCCGCTACCGCCTGCTTCTGATCTCTTCGTTTGCCACCGCCTTATGCGTTTCTTTCTTCGGCGTCATCGGTTTCATCGGATTGATGGCTCCTCATATCACCCGCCTGATCCTCGGGGCGAAACACCGACGGCTGATTTTCCCCACCGCCCTTTTGGGCGGGTTCCTCCTCCTGCTCAGCGATACTCTGGCCCGGGTTCTCCTGCCCTCGGGGGAGCTGCCGGTTGGAATCATCACGAGCCTTCTCGGCGTGCCCCTCTTCTTGTTCCTGATTCTCAAAGGGAGGTATCGGTTTGGCTGATGCGATCGTCATTGACGCCCTGACCGGCGGGTATGAGAACAATACGTTGTTTCGGAAGATCTCCCTCACCTTCCCCAAGGGGGCGTTCATCGCCTTGGCCGGCCCCAACGGCAGCGGCAAGTCAAGCTTGTTGAAGTTTTTCTATAAACAACTCAAACCGGAGGAAGGAACGATCTGGGTTGAAAAAGCGGATCTCGCAACCCTCAAACAGGAAGTCCTGGCTCAAAACATCGGATTCGTTCCTCAAAACGGAAGGTTGGATTTTTCTTTTACCGTGGAAGAGACCGTTGCGATGGGCCGATATGCGAATCCCCAAAAGGATGATGCGAAGCGGATTTACCAGGCGATGGAAACATGTTCCATTCTCAACCTCCGAAACACTTCGGTCACCCGAATCTCCGGCGGGGAGCTGCAGCGGACCTTTCTGGCCCGGGCGCTCGCTCAGGACGGAAAGATTCTTCTTCTCGATGAGCCGGTAAACCACCTGGATATCGCCCACCAACGAAGTGTGATGCACCTGCTTCAAGGCCTCGTAGCAAAAGGATATACCGTCATCTCCGTTCTTCATGACCTGCTTCTGGCTCAAGCCTACAGCTCCTGGATCATCTTCCTCAAGGAAGGGGCGGTCGCCGCGGACGGTCCGACCGATGAAGTGGTGAACGAAGAAATCCTGAAATCCGTCTACAACGTTAAAAGTCACCGCATCTACGATCCTCATCTGGACAAGGAGCTTTTGATACCCGCCTGGTAGATTTTTAGTGAAACAAGGTGTTCGCATCTCCTTTTCTTCAATTCTTGCGATATACTCATAGGTATCACAAGGAGGATACGACATGAACCTGGCGATTCTCGGTGCCGGCAACATCGGCAATAAGATGGCAACGACGGTGAAGCAGATGGAAGGAGTGACGCTCCATGCGGTCGCTTCCCGATCATTGGCCAAAGCCAAGGAGTTTGCCAAAACATACTCAATCCCCAAGGCGTACGGGTCCTATGAAGAGATGCTCAAGGATCGTGATATCGAGCTGGTATATGTGTGCACTCCCCACTCCCATCACTACGAACACATGAAACTGGCTTTGGAACATGGCAAACATGTGCTTTGTGAGAAAGCCTTCACCGTAAACGCAAAACAAGCCAAAGAGATCCTTGATCTTGGAAAACAAAAAGGTCTGCTCGTCGCCGAAGCGATTTGGACCAGGTACCTGCCGATGCGGACGGTTTTGGATCAGATCCTCGCCCGACGGGTGATCGGGGAGGTCCAAACCCTTACCGCCAACCTCGCTTATCCGGTCAGTCGGATCGAACGGATGTGGAACCCCGAGCTTGCCGCCGGAACCCTGCTCGATCTGTCGGTCTATACGATCAACTTTGCGATGATGGTCTTCGGAAGCAGGATCGAGACGATCGACGGAGTGTGCACGCGGACGAACACCGGTGTGGATGAATCAAATTCCATCACCCTGACCTGGGCGGGCGGCAAGATGGCCACCCTTCACGCCTCGATGCTTGGCATCGGGGATCGCAGAGGAGCGCTGTTCGGCACAAAAGGATACATCGAATTCGAAAACATCAACAACTGTGAAGGAATCCAAGTCTACGACAAAGAGTATAATCTGATTGAAACCTACAAACCCTTCAAGCAGATCACCGGCTTCGAGTTCCAAGTCGAAGCGTGCAAACGGGCGATCGAAGCGGGAAAAACCGAATGCGAGCAGATGCCGCACAGTGAGATCCTTGCCGTGATGAACGTGATGGATGAGCTCAGACGCCAATGGAACTTGGTGTATCCGATGGAGTGATGATGGAACTGCAAGAATTAATTGCTCTTGTCGATCGACAGGAAGAGCTGCTCCGGTTGAAAACGTTCAACAGTTCGATTGCGTGGAAACTCGGGAATTTGTTTCATGAGAAGATCGTGAAAGAAGATCTTCCAATCGCCGTGTCGATTCGCTCGATCAACGGAAAAACCCTTTTCCACTACAGCAGTGATAAGGCGAATTATGGCTCCCAGGGATGGTTGGACCGAAAGTTCAATACGGTCCGGCACTTCGAAACATCCACCCTGCGGTACGCCCTTTTTCTCCGAAGCCGAGGCGCCACCCTGCTCGAACGGGGATTGGATCCGTCAAAGTTCGTTTCCGGTGGCGGCGGATTTCCGATTCGTACCATTGATTCGACGTTGGTCGGGGCCGTTCTGGTCTCCGGTATGAAGGACACGGAGGATCATGCGATCATCATTGAGGTCCTCAGTCAGTATCTGGATGTCATAAACGTCCCTATCTACCCGATCAGCTGAAGGTAGGGCTTGGACTCGATCGCCGAGGAATCGATTCCCAGTGAGGCAAGAAACGCCATCAGCTCCTCTCTGGCCTGCCGGCGTTCGTCCTGTGTCTCCACCATCGCTTCCACCTCGATAAACCACCCGAGCCCTTCGAGGTGGACGAGTTCCACCGTCAATCCGGGGGTGGTGGTCGTGTGGACTTGCCGGTAGCGCCATCCCCGTTTGAATTTTCTCTTCGCTACGCGATAGCCGAGCGCGGTAAAGAAGGCGTGAACCGCCTGTTCCTGCCGGGGATCGACGGAAAATTCATATTCAAGATTCTCTTCGATTCCATCGATGGTGGAGCGCTTCTTGTGAGTGACCACCAAAGACCGCTCCTCATTGACCACCTCTTTTCGAATCCGAAGGAGCGGGAGCTCTTCCAAGGCATAATATGTATCCTCTTTCTCTTCAAAGCCGACATAGAGAAGGCCCTCTTTCGTATCGAGGCTCCTCTTCAACGCTTCGGCCTTGCGAACCCACGCCTTGAGCTCCACTTCAAAAGCCATCTCAATCCTTCCACGGGAAGATCATTCCCTTCAGCGATCTGGGACCGACCGCTTCCCGTTCCTCATAGAGCAGATCATCCCAGGGAATCGCTTTGCGACCGGTTTCGGGGTGCTCTTCCAAATAATCGTATTTGAAGAGGAGCAGCTTCGTGGCAACGCTGCCGGCAAGGCTGATGCCGGTGAACCCGGGAGCCAAAAAAGCCAACAGAAGCGAAAAGAGGGTGTTTATCACTTGGTACAGTGCTAGGAAGAGGGTAAAGAAGGGGTTGTCCAAGACAAGCAGGAAGGATTTTTTGAGCGTCTTCATCGGACGGTCGCCCTGCATCGCAAAGAACAAGGGGAAGAAGTACATCAGAGCGAAAATGAGCAGCAGCGTCACCCAAAAGATGATGACCCCCAGGATGATTCCCACAATGTTCTCGAAGCTCAGGTAAAACGGGATCACCAGAAAGACCAAGGTGAGAACAAGCAGCAGCAGAAACCAAAAGAGCAGAGCGTGACGCCATGAGATCCGAATCCCCCGCTTAAAATCGCTCCACCCCGGTCGTTGGTAGCGGGCGTACGCCCAGGAAGCGGAAGAAGCTCCGGCGGTATAGAACGCAAGCGCTCCCGTGCCGAGGATGATGACGATAAAGAACAGCAGAGTGGATGTCGAAACGAGTGAAAGCACGCCAAAGAACGCGAAGAGAAGCAGAAGGTAACCCAAGTTATGGACTACCATCGAAATCAAATTGTCCCATCCGTCGAAGAACGCCTTTTTTATGAAAAACCCAACCATCAGAAGGGAACCTCGTCCGGATTGCGCGTTGCGCTGATCGTATTTGGAAGGGCATCCAGACTGATCATCTGCTCCCGGCTCAGCTCGAAATCGAAGAGGTTGAGGTTTTCAACCATCCGGTCGCGGTGTACGCTCTTTGGAAGCACGACGTGATCCTTTTGAAGATTATAGCGCAGCGCCACTTGAGCGGGCGTGCGCTTCGTCTCCTTCGCTATTCGTCCGATCACCTCGTTGGAGAGGATTCCACCTACCCCGAGGGGGCTGTATGCTTCGGTGATCATCCCTTTATTTCGGCAGTAGGCGACCAATGCGCGCTGCTGTTCTCCGGCAAAGAGCCGGATCTGGTTCGTATGGGGAATAACCTGAGCGCTTGCAAGAAGCGCTTCGATATGGCGCTCCTCGAAGTTGCTGATCCCGATCGCTTTGATCGCTCCGTTTTCATAGAGCTCCTCCATCGCCTTCCAGCTTTCGGCGTTGGCCTCTTTCCACCAGTGTCGGTGGGCGGCGGGATTGGGCCAGTGGATGAGGTACAGATCGAGGTATTCAACCTGGAGTTTTTCCATCGACTCCTTTGCCGCTTGAAGCGTTTCTTTATACCCTCGAACACCATTCCACAGCTTGGTGGTAACAAAGATCTCCTCCCGCCTGATGCCGCTGTCGGTGATCGCCTGACCGACTTCAGCTTCATTTTCATATGCTGCGGCGGTATCAATGTGCCGGTATCCCACCTCCAATGCGGAACGGACGCTTTCATATGCCTCATCCGGAGAGACTTGCCACGTTCCAAACCCGACGACGGGAATTTTGACCCCGTTGCTGAACGTTTTATATTCCATTTCGTTCCTCACTTCTTCAAAGTCCTATCCTACCACAAAGGCAAATCATCCTCAAACCCCCTTGACTGAGCTAAAGAGGTTTGGCTATAGTAAGCTCGTTGTTTGGCGGCATAGCTCAGTTGGTAGAGCAAGCGGCTCATATCCGCTAGGTCAGGGGTCCGAGTCCCTTTGCCGCTAAAAAGGCCTCCCCGCATGTTGAGGAGGCCTCTTTTTTTCTTATTTCAGGTACCCCAACCACTTTTCCTGACGTTGAATCATCAACTCCACGAGCTCGCTCGCAGCTCTGACGGGTGTTGTAATCGGACTGGCGAGGAGTGCCTGGATCGCATACTCCTTCTTCTTCCTGAGGATCGCTTCGGCAGTCAGGTCATACACTCCCGTGTAGTTTCTAAGCAGCGCTCCGAACCCCTTCGGATAATCGGGGAACGCGATTCCCTCCATCCCTTTGGCATAGACGCGGGCGGGCACCTCGACTGCAATCCAGGAAGGAAGATCCGGAATCAGCTGATCGTTGAGAATGTTCACCGCACTCTCCTCATACCCGGAGTTGGAGACGATCCCGTCCAGAATGAAGGAGATCCGCTCGTGGGCCTTGAGCTCAATCCTGGTCTTTTTGAAACCGAGCATGATCTGATAGAGCTCGAAGAAGTCCTTGATGCCCTTGTGATCGGCGACTTCATTGGCCCAGGAGATATATTCACCGATGTGCGAATCGACGGTGATCGGAAGAAGCTTGTAGGTTTCAAGAATCTCCCTGAACAAGCCCCGGTCCGCCCAGCTCTTCCTGCTTCGGATCTCCTTGGGAAGAGCCCGGTTGGTCGAGCCTTCGGTCTGCAGCTCCTGCGGATGTGCTTTGAGGTATGCAAGAATATCGCTGTAGCCCGGTTCGCGCTCGAAGAAAGCGGGCGCTTTTTCAAGGATATCGGGATAGGCGTCCTTGCCGCTGTCCTTGTAGCGGGCGCTGAGAAGGACACTGAAGTGGTTCAACCCCGCCGCTTTGAGCTCGAGGTTCTCAAACGGCGTATTGAGAATGGAGGGAAGATAACGCTCAAGCGAGGCGATTTCATGGCAGAGCCCCACGAACTTCAGATCCGGGTATTTCCTGAGGACGGTTGTGGTGATCGCCGTCATCGGGTTCGAGTAGTTGAACACCCACGCATCGGGACAGACTTCCATCACGTCGTCACACATCTCAACGATGACCGGGGTGATCCTCAGGGCGTGGAAGAGTCCGCCGGGGCCGCCGTTCTCACCATAGATCTGCTGTGATCCGTACTGCTGGGGAAGGGTCCAATCCTCCTCCCAGAGGGGGAAGCGCTGGCCGACTTCGATCGAGATAATCACCGCATCAGCGCCTTTGAGGGCGGCTTTTCGGTCGGTGGTCGCCGTTACGGTGAAGTTCAATCCCTTTTCTTTGATGAACGCCTGGGCGATCGCATTCACTCGCGAAAGCGCTTGTTCGTCGATATCAACCAATGCGATCGAAGAGCCTGCGAGCAGCTTGCTCTGCATGATGTCCCCCAAGGACCCTAAACCGAACTGGGCGCTTCCGGCCCCGATTAAAACAATGTGCATATGAGCCTCCTTCCCCACTATACACCAACGAGAATGTTTTATTCCATCGATCATCGTGTATACTCTAGGTATGCGACTCTTTTTTGGTTTGACATTCTCGAAAGAAGACAAGATCGCTCTCGCACGGGTAAGCGGATCGATCGATCCGTATGTCACCAAAGGAAAGGCGGTTCGCGAGGACAACTACCACCTCACCCTCTCCTTCATCGGCGAAGTCGAACAAAAGTATCTGGATGTGTTTTGTTCGATCCTCGATCGGATTGATCCGCCCGTCCTCACGCTGAACATGAAACGGCTCGGGCTCTTCCCTTCCAGAAGACACAACACCCTTATTCTTCACGTCGAACCCGATGAACGGCTTACCGTCCTGCAGCAGACGCTTGAACAGGACCTCGTCTCCAAAAAACTCATCGCCAAAGGGGGGAAATATAAGCCGCACATCACCCTCTTTCGCCAAACCGTCATTCCGATCGTGCCGATGATCGAACCGATCGAAATCTCTCCGACCTCGGTTGCTTTGTTTCACTCCCATCGGGAAAACAATCTCTTGACGTATACCGTTGTCTGTGAAAAGGAGCTTGGAATCGATGGATGAGAGCCGATACATCCGCTACAACGAACAAGCATGGGACCGCGAGGTCGATAGAAAGAGCATCTGGACGGATGGCCTGACCGAGGAGGAATTGCAAAAAGCGTTGTCGGGAACGGTCGAGATCCGACTTACCACGTACAAGCCGATGCCTTCCGCCTGGCTTGGAGACCTCGCGGGCAAACGGGTGCTCGCAGTCGGATCCGGCGGCGGGCAGCAGGCGATCCTGTTCGCTTTGGCCGGCAGCGAGGTCACGCTTCTCGATCTCTCCGGCAAACAGCTCGAGCAGGACCGAACGATGGCCAATCGATTGGGCCTCGAGCTGACCTTGATCAAGGGTGATATGAGGGATCTTTCACAGTTTGATGTGGAGGATTTTGACATCGTCTTCAATCCCGCTTCCACGGTGTTCATCGATGACGTCCGCTCCTTCTACCGGGAATGTGCCCGCGTGCTCAAACCTAAAGGAGTCTTTTTGACCAGCATCACCAATCCCGTCCTCTATCTCTTCGATGAACGACTGGCCCTCAAAAACAAGCTGAAAGTCAAATACACCCTTCCCTACAGCGATATCCGGAGTTTGAGCCGGAAACGGATCGAGAAGATGATCAAGACCGGTGACACTTTCGAGTTCAGCCACACCCTTGCCGATCTGCTCGGCGGCCTTGGGGATGCGGGGTTTATCATCGAAGGGGTGTATAGTGATCGATGCGGCTTCGAACTGCTTGATTCCTTCATCGCCGATGCATACTTGGCGGTCCGGGCTACGAAACGCTTGCCCCATGACTCGTAGCTTGGGTATTATACAGGTATGGAGAACTATCTGAAGAAAGTCCTGATCACCAAAGGCCTCGATGACCCGATCGCCTTCGCCAAGGCTCAGCAGCGGATTGCCGAGCTGGAGGAGAAGCGGATCGATTCATTCAATGAGTTCGGTCCGCTCCATGAGCGGTATCTGGTGATCAACGACCTGCTCCTCGGGGCGTACGAGAACGCCGGCGATACGCTCAATCAGATTGAAGCCGCCGAAACCTCCTATCAAGCCCTCGTCCACCTGCTTGGCAAAGAGAATCAGGAAAGTTCAAAAGCATATATCGCCCTCGGCCGGGCGTATCTGCAGGATGGACAGATCAAAGAAGCTCAGGAAGTGTGTGATTATGTTCTCAAGGCGGCGATCGGGGAACGGGATGATTACTCTTGGGAGCTCTATGTCGATACCCTCAGCCTCCATGCCGACATCCTCTTTGTCAAAGGCAATTACCACGAGGAACTCCGTTATCGTAAGCATCTCTACGACATCGCCAATCAACACTTCGGAATCGCCGATGAACGGACCGTGCTCTTGCGGGTAGCCCTCGCCTACTGCTTGGAAAAGCTCCGCCGCTTCAAGGAAGCAAGCGAACACTATGTCGTCGTCAGAGCCTACATGGAGCAGGATCGGACGTTCGCAACCGATGCGGAGAAGATCGGTCTGACCGTCCATCTGGCCCGGTGCTACTACATGATCGGACAAAAGGACGACGCAAGACAGATCTACGGCTGGGCATACTCCCTCGCCCGTCGAACCTACGGTCCCTCCTCCGCTCTTACCAAGAAAACGCTTCGCATTCTCAAACACATCAATCGACTCGGCTGAGAGTCTCCTGTTCCCTTTTGCACCAAGCAATGAAAAGTCAATGGATGACGGTTTGAACGCTTGCCTCACAGGGGTTCCTTGAGTATCTTTAGCTAAAGTTAGCAATAGGCAACTTATCATAACTCTTTATGGAGGTATCACCATGTTCGTAAAATATACATTGCCCTATTCCTATGATGCGATGGAGCCGCACATTGATGCGCTCACGATGGAGACTCACTACACCAAGCACCATGAAGGATATACGACTAACCTGAACGATGCGGTCGCAAAAGCCCAAGTGGACAAGGACATTGCATCTCTGCTGGGCTCGTTGGATGAGATCGCCGATCCCGCCTTGCGTCGGACGATCCGAAACAACGGCGGCGGATACTATAACCACAACCTCTACTTCGCAACGATCTCTCCGGATGGGGGAAAAGATCCCTCAGGGGCGTTCGGGAATCTGCTGAAGAGCGAATTCGGAAGTATGGACGAGCTGAAAGCCAAACTGAGCGCGTTCGCTCTCGGTCAGTTCGGTTCCGGCTGGGCGTGGCTCAGTGCAAACAAGGATGGGAAGCTCCTCCTCTCCTCGACCCCCAACCAGGACAACCCCCTGATGGACGGAAAAGGCTTTACCCCGATTCTCGGCATCGACGTCTGGGAACATGCCTACTACCTCAAGTACAAAAACCTTCGAGGCGAGTACGTGAAGGCGTTCTTCAACGTCGTCGATTGGGATGAGGTGGCCGGGAATTACGAGAAGATCAGAAAATAAGCGCTTCCCATCAACACAATGACGGTACAGTCGATCCGGCTGTACCGTTTTTCTGTTTTCGGGGGTTCTTTCATCTTGTACATATTTTATCATCGTGATATCGTTATGATATCAGATAAGGAGACTCTGCATGATAGAAGAGCGAATCATTGAACAACCGAAAAGCGGACTGGTCGTCCTCATCGTGAACACCCTTGCGATTCTCTTCGCCATCGGGGTGTTCGTCGCATCGATCGTGCTGGGAGTGTCATCTCCCTCCGCTTGGCTTCCGATCGGATTGACGGTCGTCAGCGCACTCTACGCGTTCATCATCGGCCCGATCCTGTATGTGGGGCTGAAAGTGCTGACGAAGAACGAGGCGCTCGTCCTCACCCTCTTCGGCCGGTATTACGGAACCCTCAAGCAGGATGGCTTCTTCTTCGTCAATCCGTTCTGCGTCGGGTTCAACCCGACCGCCGGAACGAATCCTTCCACCGGAGCGACGAGAGAAAAGAAAAAAGAACAGATCGTGGTGTCCCCTCAGGGAATGAGCGTCGACTTCAAGCTTTCGAAGAAGAAGATCAGCCTCAAGGCGTTGACGCTGAACAACGACAAGCAGAAGATCAACGACAGCCTGGGAAATCCGATCATCATCGGCGTCGTGGTGATCTGGAAGGTGGTCGACACCGCGAAAGCGGTCTTCAACGTCGACAACTATATCGAATACCTTTCGATCCAGACGGATGCTTCGCTTCGTGATGCGGTCCGTCGCTATCCCTACGACAGCGAGGATGATGAGAAATCCCTTCGAGGGTCAGCAAACGAAGTTGCCGAGGATCTGAAGAAGGCGCTTCAGAAGAAGGTCGAAGTCGCCGGAATCGAGATCATCGAGACCAGGATCACCCACCTCTCCTACGCCCCGGAGATCGCCGCGGCGATGCTCCAGCGCCAGCAGGCCACGGCGATCATCGCAGCGCGGAAGAAGATCGTCGAAGGTGCGGTCGGCATGGTCGAGATGGCATTGGAGCAGCTCAGCGAGAAAGGCGTCGTAGACCTTGATGAAGAGCGAAAGGCTTCGATGGTCAGCAACCTGATGGTCGTCCTTTCCTCCAATCGGGACACCCAGCCGGTGGTCAACACGGGTTCTATTTACTAGTGATGAAAGAACAGGAACGGAAACAGGTATTACTCCGACTCAACGGCGAGCTTTGGAAAGAGCTCGCCCGCTGGGCCGAAGACGAGTTCAGATCGATCAACGGTCAGATCGAATATCTTCTGACCGATGCGGTTCGAACCAAGCGGAAGAAAACCCTTGTCGATGAAGAAGAAAGGGAAGACAGGTGACTCTGATGAAAAAACCCCTCTTCGGAGGGGCTTTTCATTCCAAGATACGGGATCAACCTTTCACCGCTCCTGCAACGACTCCTTCAATGATGTAGCGTTGGGTGAAGAGATAGAAGATGATGATCGGCAGCATCGCAAGAACGAGCATCGCCATCATCGCGCCCATGTCCACGGCTCCATAGCCGCCGCGCAGGTATTGGATCGCCACCGGGATCGTCTTGTACTCCGTTCCGATCGTCAGATACGGAAGGAGGTAGTCATTCCAGATCCACATCGCATTGAGGATCGCGATCGTGATCGCAGTGGGCTTCAGCATCGGAAGAACAACCAGAAAAAAGGTCTGAGGAGGGGTTGCTCCGTCGATGAGGGCCGCTTCCTCCAGACTTAAAGGAATCGTCTTGATGAATCCGCTGAACATGAAGGAGCCCAGCCCCGCTCCGAAGCCTACGTAGAGGACGATGACTCCGACGGGATTATCCAGGTGAAGGATGTTCGCTATCTTGCTCATCGTGAACATCACCATCTGGAAGGGAACGATCATCGAGAACACCAGCAGATAGTAGGTAAAGGTCGTAAAGAGGGATTTCACCCGGGTGATGTACCAAGCCAGCATGCTTGTGGTGCCAACCACTGCGGTCACGCTGAACGTGGTAATGAAGAGCGAATACCCGAATGCTTTGAAGAAGTTGATCTTTCTTGCCCCCTCGACGTAGTTCGCATACCCGGTAAACGTTTCGGAAGTGGGAAAGGCGAACGGTTCGCTGGAGATGAAGAGCTTCGATTTGAACGAATTCATGAAGACGATGATAATCGGAGCGACAAACAGGATCGCAAGTATCGCCAGAAGAATCGAGATCGCGATATGAAGATAGTTGGTTCGGGTCTTGATGCTCATGCCTCAACCTCCTTCTGCCTCGTTGCTGCAAGCTGGGTCAGGGCGATGATTGCGACAAGGATCGTAAAGAGAACCGCTTTGGCTTGCCCCACCCCTTCGAAGTTGGTCCGGGTGTAGAAGGTGTTGTAGATGTTGAGGGCGAGCATCTCCGTCTGCCGGGCGGGATTGCCCGCTGTCAAGGCAAGGTTCTGGTCGAAGATTTTAAAGCCGCTGGTCAGGGTAAGAAAGGTACAGATCGTAATCGCCGGCATCACCGAGGGAAGGATGACGCTCTTGAGGCGGATCCAGCTGTTTGCCCCGTCGATCTGGGCTGCTTCGATCAGGTCACGGTTAATCGTCTGGATTCCGGCGATGTAGATCACCATCATATATCCGATATTCTGCCAGTTCGCCAAGGCAACAAGCCCCCAGAACCCGTATTTTGCATCGGTAATGATCGTCGCATTCTTCGGCAGCAGGATTCCATTGATGATGAGGAGCCAAATCCATCCAAGGACGATTCCGCCGATGAGGTTCGGCATGAAGAAGATCGTTCGATAGACGTTCGTCCCTTTTACCCCCTGAGTAAGCAGCAGAGCGAGGAAAAACGCCAGAATATTGATGGAGATAACGGTGACAACGGTGAATCGGACGTTCATCCAAAGCGATGTGACGAAATCCATATCGGTGAAGATTCGCTTATAGTTGCTCCATCCGACAAACACGCCGTCGGTGACGGTTGAAAACTTGAAAAATGAAAGCACCAATCCCATGATCATCGGAACCAGAAACGCGATGATAAAACAGATGAGAGCGGGTAACACGAACAGGGGCGCCCATCGCCGCAAGGTCTTATCCATTGATGTATCCTTTTATGCACAGAGGGGCCGTTTAGAAACGGCCCCAATGCACCTATGAGAAATTATTTAGTAAGATCGTATTCCGTTTTCCAGGAAGCGACGGCCCGCTTGGCGACATCGCTCCAGCTCATCTTGCCGTTGATGTACTGGCCAAGATCGGCACCGAAATCGGTCTTCCACTGGCCGCTTGGAATGACGCTGAACGCCCAAGGCATGCTGGAGACGCCGTCTTTGTTCATCCAGCGGATGACTTCCTTGGCAAGCGGGTCGGTCGGCAATTCATGATCCTTGAAGGTGTTGAACGGCGTGATGAACATCAGGTCGTTCTTCACGATCGCCTTACCGGTGTCGCTTGAGAAGAGCCAGGTGAGGAACTGGTCGGCAAGAGCCTGCTTCTCGGCGCTCACTTGGCTGTTGATGCAGAGGTAATTCTCCGTTCCGACGTTCAGGCCATCATGCTCTTCGCCTTTCACCCCAATGTAAATCGGCATGAACTTGATGTCCTTGTCGGCGACTTTGTTTCCCTGTACACCGAGAATCTGAGCCGCTCCCCAGTTACCGTTCTGGACTATCGCCGCCTGACCGAGGGCGAACTCCGCCATCGCGTCATCGACGCTCTTCGAGCCGAGAAGGCCTCGGGCGGTTGTGGAGTTGTCAAGATAGAGGTCCCAAAGCTGCTTCATCTCGTTGGCGTACTTGAACTCAAAGTTGTCGGTCTTGGTTCCGGTGGCAATTCCCTTGTCGCGGAACTCATAGGCGAGCGGTACGTTCACCAGGTGAGTCTGCCAGCGCCAGTCATTTCCCGGAGCCATGCTGGTGGAAGCAAAGACGCCCTTGATTCCCAAGCGGTCTTTATTTCTGGTCATGTCTTCGACAACGGCCTTCAGAAGAGCGAACGAGGTGATCTCTTCGGCGCTCTTGATCGAAACCTTTTTGTTCGGCAGGGCGAAATAGGCGCGCATGATCGCATCGTTGTAAATGAGGCCATAGCCTTCAACCGCATACGGAATCGCAAGAACCTGATCTCCGCTGGTCAGAGCCATCGACTTGTCACTGAGAATCTTGTAGAACTGGGTGTTCTTCAAGTCGGAAACATAGTTGAGGCTTCCTGCCAATCCGACCGGACCGTTGGTCTGGAAGATTGTCGGCGGGCTGCTCTTGGCCAACTCGCTTTTCAGCGTAGCGGCGTACGTTCCACTTGCCGCGGTAACGACTTTCAGCTTGATGCCGGTTTCAGCTTCAAAGGCGGGAGCCACCTTGGTCTCATAGACCGATGCGATTTCCGGTTTGAAGTTGAGGAAGTAGACTTCCTTCACGGCTTCCTCTTTGGTACCGGCGCTGAAGCCTGATACGGCGACAAGCAGGGTGATGAGAAGGGTCAGAGCAATATACTTTCTCTTCATTCAAATATCCTCCTTAAGGGTATAGGTAGAAATATTTCTACACTCTTCCACTAATGTAAGACTCTTTAGATGAAGAGTCAAGAAACATGCCGACGGATGGATTTTTGCTACTGAAAGTTGTGTTCGGTCATGATTCGCTCGATGGCCTCGATAAGGTCGTCAACGATCTCAAATTCCTGATCATGGAGATGAGTTGCCGCATTGTTCATCAAGTATCCCTTTCCGGCTGAACGGAGCATCGACAGGTCGTTTTCATCATCGCCGAACGCCCAGCTGTCCTTTTCCCGAACCTTCAGGAGAGTACGGATCTCCTTCAGCGACTCTCCTTTGTTGGTCGGACAGATGTCAAACAGTTGGACGCCGGTGGAAAAGACGTGAAGGTCCAAAGCATAGCGCTCTTTCGCTTTGATCAACAGCTCGTCGCGGTTGCCGCGGCACAGTGCGGTCATCTGCAGCATCGTATCCGGAATTTCCGAAGGATCTTTATAAACATGTGTGTAATCCCGCCCCAACAGGGCGGCCACCCGGGGATGGTCGCGGTGGTCGGCGTGAACGTAGAACCCGTCCAATGCGGAAAGAAGAGGGATGACGTCCCACCGCGCAAAATCGGCAAGAATCGCTTGGACCGTCGAATACTCCATCCGATGCGGTTCGATCAGATCCGTCCCTTTGTGCAGAATCCGACAGCCGTTCGAGGCGGAGAAGATGAGATCATTTTCCACATCCTTGAAGAAGGACAGAAGGGACTGATGATACCTGCCGCTTGAGATGCAGAAACAATACCCTTTGTCCTGAGCCCGGCGAACCAGATCGAAGAACGCTTGATCGACGGTTTTCCGTCCATGGGGAAGAATCGTCCCGTCAAGATCACAAAAAAAGATGCCCGAACACCCGCGCACAAAACCCTCCGTCAGTCATCAGTATGAATGAGATGCAAAGGATTGACAACAACTCTTGACTACTTAACAAACATATAGTATCTGTGACGTATGGCGGAGATTCTTGTCGGTACATCCGGCTACAGCTATCCCGATTGGGTTGGATCCTTCTATCCGGAAGGCAGCAGGAGCGAGGAGTTCCTTTCCCTCTATGCCCAAAGCTTTGAAACCGTTGAACTGAACTTCTCCTCCTATCGGATGCCGCAAGGCGCCCAACTTGCCCTCATGCACCAAGAGGCCCCGAAGCTCCGCTTCTCCTTGAAGGCTCACCAAAGTCTCACGCATACAATCGATCCGAGCACATACAAGAGCAGTGCTTCAACGTTTGCCCAAGCCGTCGAGCCGCTTGCGACCGAAGGCGTGCTCCTTGCGGTCCTTCTTCAATTTCCTCCGTCGTTCGCCTACACCGTCGATCATCGCTATTATCTCGATTCCTTGATTAACATACTTAGCCATCTTCCGCTGGCGGTCGAGTTTCGTTCCCCCTCCTGGTTCAACAAACAGACCCTCGACGGATTGAAGAAACGAAGGGTGAGCTTCGTCTCGGTCGATCTGCCTCAGATCGTCGGCACTCCGCCCCTCCTCGACGTCCGGACCGCCGACCTGGGGTATGTCCGGCTCCATGGCCGAAACAAGGAGGCGTGGTGGGGGTCTTCCGACAACAAGCGCTATGACTATCTCTACAGTACCGGCGAGCTTGATTCGATCGCCCGACGGATCACCGCGTTGGCGGAAGATGCCAAGCGGATTGCAGTGTATTTCAACAACCACCACCGCGGGCAGGCGGTTAAAAACGCCCAGGCGCTTAAGACCCTCCTCCTATGATCATCCACTTTTCGATCGGCGATTTCAGCTCGAGCGCAACGATCGCCAAGGATCCTTCCCTGAAAGCCGTTCCGTTCGTCATCGCCCGGGGATCGTCCGCCCGGGCGTTGGTCCTCAGCCCCTCTCCGACCGCCAGAAAGGAAGGAATCCGCGTTGGTATGCGCCTTGCTCACGCCCAACTGATCCTTCCCTCCCTGCTGGTCATCGAGCCGGATTACCGCGCCCTCCTTCGCGCTCGGGAAGCGATTGACACAGTCGCCGGCCGCTACAGTCCGAGCGTGGCGGTGACGGGAAACGGATCCTTCTTCCTGGACATGAGGGGGACGACCCGCCTCTTCGGACCGGTGGTCGACAGCGCTGCACGGCTGCGAAGCGAGATTCACTCCTCCTTGGGTTTTGACGGAAGCGTCGCCGTCGCTTCCAATACTCTGGTTGCGAACGTCGCCACGCAGACGATCGCCCCCTCGGGGCTCGCCTCGATTCCCCCGGGAGAGGAGTCCTCCTTTTTGCACCCGCAACCGGTCACCCTTCTGCCGGGCGTCGGAGCGAAGATCGCTTCGCTTCTTCATTCGGTAAACATCATCCACATCGGCGATCTGGCCGGCTTGGATGAGAAACAGGTCCGTTCATTCTTAGGACCGAAAGGCCTCGAACTGCACAAACGGGCTCAGGGCGTCATGCCAAACGACGGACCGGTCCCGACCGAAGCGATGATCGAACGCCGGGTCCGCTTCAGCGAGCCGCTGATCGACTATCCCCTGATCAAAGCCGCGCTTCGCTCGACCTGCGAAGAAAGCGGTTTTGAATTGCGGACTCGGGGCCTCGCCGCCCGAACCCTTTCGCTTACTCTTCAGTGGATCGACGGGAAGGAGCGGATGCGATCGATGACCCTTGCCAACCCGATCGTTCTTGACGCCCAAATTGCAGCCCATGCGGAAATCCTCTTGCAGGCCCTTCTGACCCGCCGGCCTCATGTGCTTGGATGCACCTTCAGACTTTCACGTCTTGAGCCGGAAATTCAGACGATCGACCTTTTTGACGCTGAACAAGAGATGAAGCGGCAAAACCTCCAAGCTGCAGTCGACCGGATCCGAAACAGGTATGGGATCTCGGCTCTTTCAACATGCGGGGCCTTCCATGGGAAGTAGAATCGGCATTGTCAGCGGGTACTCGCTGGCATGGGGCGTCCTGTCGGCGGAAGAGCTGATGAGCCACCTCAAAGCTCTCGGGGTTGCCAAGACGGCGATCTGCGATCGGGATACGATCGCCGGTTACCCCCGCTTGAGGGAGGCCGCTTCCGATGAAGGGATCGAGCTGATCCTGGGCTGTGCGCTTACCGAAGGAAAAGAGACGATCTTTGCCTTCGTCCAGGATCAAAGCGGGTATGAAGAGCTCTGCTCCCTGTTGAGTAAACGGTATCAAAACCCCGTCTACTCCTACCTTGAGGATCTTCACGGAACCTCCCTCCATCTTGCCGCCGCAAGCGATGTGACGATCGACGCCCCGCATCGGTATCATGCACTGCTGCCCGGTCGACTCAAGAAGCGTTCATCCCCCTACCCGCTTATCGCCCTCGACGACGGATTCCTGAGAAGCGAAGCGGATCGGATCGTACATAAGACGCTGGTCGCGATCGGAACGAACACAAACGTCGGCAATCTTCGTGTCGAAACCTACTGTGCAAAAGGAAGGATCCTGCTTGATCAACGTTCATTTGAAGAGCTCTTCGCTCCGTGGCCGGAAGCGATCGCCACTGCAAACTCCCTGATCGCCTACGACCCGTTTCCGAAGACCCATATCTTTCCGACGGTAACGCCGCCAAACGGGTTGTCCCCGATCGCTGAACTCCGAAGGCGCGTCTACCTCGGCGCGGAAAGACGGTACGCTGAAGTTACCGACGAGGTGGTCCACCGCATCGAATACGAACTTTCCATCATCGAAGCAAAACACTTTTCTTCCTACTTTCTCATCATGGACGAGATCGTCGCCCTCGCCTCCCGGTCCTGTGGGCGCGGCAGCGGCGCCGCCTCCATCGTCTCCTACGCATTGGGGATCACAAACGTCGATCCGATCGCCCACAACCTCTACTTCGAACGCTTTCTCTCCCCCGGCCGGACCGATCCGCCGGATATCGACGTCGATTTCGCCTGGGATGAGCGGCCTCGAATCTTTGAAGCAATAAAAGATCGATATGGAGAGGACCGGATAGGTCGGGTGGCCAACCATATCTTTTACCGAAGGCGAAACGCCCTCCGGGAGTGCGCCCGGGCATGGGGACAAAATGACCGGGCAATCAACCGGTTTCTTGAAAGAACAGACTCCTTAGATCCCGATTGGCGGACGATCCGGTCCATCGCCGATCATCTCGCAGGTCTTCCGAAAGAGATCGGAACCCACTCCGGCGGAATCATCATCACGCCGAAGCCGATCGTCACATACGCCCCGATCACCCGTACCGGCGACGGGTATCCGCTTCTGGTGTGGGAGAAGGACGGATGCGAGCTTGCGGGGTTCGTGAAACTGGACATTTTGGGCAACCGCTCCCTTGCGGTGATCCGGGACGCCCTGTCCAATCTCAAGGCGGATGGAATCGTCATTGATGAAGACCGATGGCGGCCGATCGATGATGTCGAAACGCAGGACACCCTCGCCCGGGGCGATTCGATGGGGGTGTTCTACATCGAAAGCCCGGCGATGCGCCAGCTCCAGAAGAAGACGAAAAAAGGCGATTTCGATCACATCGTCATCCATTCGTCGATGATCCGCCCCGCCGCCAATCGCTTCATCGGCGAATATGTCAAACGCCTGAACGGCAAGCCGTTTACCCATCTTCACCCGCGTCTTGAATCGATTCTCGGAGAAACCTACGGAATCCTCTGTTATCAGGAGGATGTCTCGAAGACAGCGATCGCCTTGGCGGGTTTTGATGAGGTCGAAGCGGACCGGCTGCGTAAGATCATCGCGAAAAAACATGCGACCAAGCGCCTTGAAGCGTATCGGGAACAATTCATCCGGGGATGCATATACAACGGGGTTCCGATTCAAACGATCGAACGGGTCTGGGCGATGATGCTGAGCTTCGACGGCTACTCCTTTTGCAAGCCGCACAGCGCTTCGTACGCGATGGTCTCCTTTCAAAGCGCATATCTCAGAACCCATCATCCCGCATATTTCCTCGCTGCGGTGCTGACCAATCAGGGCGGGTATTACCACGGGGGAGCCTATGTCTCCGAAGCAAGACGGATGGGCCTCATCGTCGAAGGGCCGGATCTCAACCGGAGCCAACGGGCATATATCGCAAACGGGAATACGATCATCGTCGGTTTGATGGCGATAGCGACTTTGAGTGAAGGGGCAATCCTTCGGATCATCCGGGAACGCTCCGCCAACGGCTTGTTTCACTCGTTGGAAGAGGCGGCCTCCCGCTTGCACCTCGGCCGGGAGGACTGGCAGGCCTTAAGTCAAAGCGGAGCCTTGGAGGTACTCGCCCCCGGCTCCTGTCGAAGCGATCAGCTGAGGGTGGTTCTGACTACCGCATACGAGGAGCACAAGGATGCTCAGCTTGAGCTTTTTGGACAAGCGAACGAGATTCTGCCGGTTCGACTTCCCCCCGCCCACCGCACTCTCGGCGAGCTTCATGCCGAATATGAAGCTCTGGGATTTCTTCGAACCGCCCATCCCCTCATCCTTTACGCCACCCATCTACAAAGAATCAGACGGAATCTGGCGAAGGATCTTCCCTGCCATATAGGCAGGCGGGTGACCCTCGTCGGCTACCCGATCACGCTGAAGAGGGTCTTCACCTCCGCAAGAGAGGTGATGGCGTTCTTCTCCTTCGAGGATGAAACGGCATTGTTTGAGACGGTGCTTTTCCCTGAGATCTATCGGCGATATGAACGGCTGCTGGGCTCCTCCCGTCCTCTTGTCATCCAAGGAGTCGTCGAGAGCGATGAGGGAGCTCTTACCGTTGAAGTCGATCGTCTTTCCTCACTGTAGGGGCACCCGGGCGGCGACCTGCCACTGAAGCCGGCCGTCAGAGGTGGGAAGCGGAGCAAACCCGAGAGCGGGCCGAAGGGCGTCGCTCCGATCCTTCTCAAGGCCGAGCCCCTCCCTGAGGACCTTGTTGTACCTCAGGCCGTAGACCGCAGGAATGATCGCCTGGACGATCCGGCTCACTCCGAGGCCGATCATGCCGGCGACCATCAGGTCCACGCCGACTGAAAAGAGCGGGAGATGGTCGGAAAAGGTGTCCGGATGGACGCTGATGAGGCCGATGAAGATCCCCAGTCCGACGCTCAGCGTGATCGCACTCGCTCCGTCCAGGACGGCCCCGGTAAGCGCTCCCATCGAATCGTACTGAAGAACCGAACCGTTGCCGAATCCGATCGTGATGTTCTTCACGATCGGCCAGACGACGGGGACGCTCAGGCGATCGTAGATCCGAAGCCGTTCCTCGTATCCGAGGGTCGAAAAATCGTACTCCTCGAAGGTTCTTCTCAGCGGATTGATTCCGGTTCCGCCGATCGTGATCGGCCCCTTTTCCTCATCGAGGGTGACCGTAACCGGACCTTTCCCGGCGGTCACCATGATGTCGAGCCCTACGATGGCGACATCGAACAGGAGCTCTCCGACGGCAAAAAGGGTCGATGTGAGCAGTACAGGAAGGATAATCAACACGACAAAGCGTTTCATGGCCACCTCCGATGGATTTGCCGGCAGTATATGCGATTCCGGTCTTCTTTTCTACTTCAGTGCAGGGGCACCCGGGCGGCGACCTGCCACAGGATCTTGCCATCAGGGGTGGGAATCGGGACGAACCCGATCGCAGGCCCGAGGGCGTCGCTGCGATCTTTATTAAGTCCGAGTCCATCCCTGAGAACCTTGTTGTACCTGAGGCCGTAGACCGCCGGTATGATTCCCTGGATGATCCGGCTCGCTTCCAGGGCGATCACGCCGCCAAGCATAAATTTCAGGCTCGTCATCTTCATATACGCATCTTCGTCAATGTCGGGACCCTCCATGCTTCCGCAGTAACTAACCAAAACTAGGTGAGCGTAGTTTTTTATTCGTAAGAAATTACGCTTCTTTTTTATCTTTTTCTATTGACTTTATATCGTAGGGTATAGTAGTATATATATGCAGAAATCTATGCTTTCGGGAGGTTCCATGGAACTGAAAGTCTTCACCAATCAGAAG